>Ga0209633_10000633_pt1 | contig 39897 bp, 44 predicted proteins | sample Cruoilmetagenom1_FD_187290 | JGI IMG/M metagenome (GOLD analysis project Ga0209633, IMG submission 187290) | Oil polluted marine microbial communities from Coal Oil Point, Santa Barbara, California, USA - Sample 1 (SPAdes) (version 2) | ecosystem: Environmental > Aquatic > Marine > Oil seeps ...
CCTGCCAGTGAAGTCAGTGGGTGTCACCGGCGATGGCCGACGCTACGATTATGTAGTGGCATTACGCGCTGTTGAAACCATCGATTTCATGACGGCCCGATGGGCTCATCTGCCTTATGAGTTCCTCGAGCTGGTTTCCCGACGTATCATCAACGAAGTCGAAGGGATTTCTCGTGTCGCCTACGATATTTCCGGTAAACCACCTGCCACTATCGAGTGGGAGTAGGCAGGATTCGTAACTAATTGAAATAAAATAATAAATCACTTCCAATTAATAATATAATCCGCATCATCAATGGTATTTTGCATGGTATTTATTGCCTGTCGCAAGGCAGAAAGCATCGATACCGTGAAAGGAAAATTGAGTCTGGCATGGTATCAGAGCGCTTGTAACGGGCAATATCTGCCAATGTCTGGTGTTAGCAATGCAGGAATATCAAACGACCATCTATTTTAATCTTGTAAATTAGGAGGTGTTCTCCTAAAATGCAAGGTATGATTGGTCGTCAAATTACCGAGAAACTTCAAGCAACCATTGCACAAGTGCCTGCGGTCGCACTGCTTGGTGCACGCCAAGTTGGCAAGACGACGCTAGCAAGAACCATTGCTAAAAACATCGACTCTATTTACCTCGATTTGGAAGCCCCCGAGGATTTGCTAAAGCTCAGTGACCCCAGCAGTTTTTTAAGCGCTCATGCCGATAAACTGGTTATCCTGGATGAAATTCAGAGAATCCCGGGCTTGTTTCCTGTGCTGCGGGGCCTGATCGACAAAAACCGGGAGCAGGGTCGTAGGTCAGGTCAGTTTTTACTGCTTGGGTCAGCATCAATGGATTTGATGCACCAGTCTTCCGAAAGTCTCGCAGGCCGGATTAGCTATCTCGAGATGAGCGGCCTGAACCTGGTTGAAGTTGAGGGTCACCAACAGGAAAGGCAGACCCTGTGGCTGCGGGGTGGTTTTGCAGACAGCTATCTTGCTGCGGATGATGATCTGGCCATGGACTGGCTGGAAAATCTGATTCGTACCTATCTTGAGCGCGACATCCCGCAAATGGGTTTTCGCGTTCCCGCAGCACGGTTACGTCGGCTGTGGACGATGTTGGCGCATCTTCAGGGTGAAACCGTTAACTATTCCAAGCTTGCCTCAAACCTGGAAGTCGATGCCAAAACGGTAACTCACTACATTGATATTCTGACGGATCTTTTGTTGGTCAGGCGTCTTGAACCGTGGTATGCAAATGTAAAGAAACGGTTAGTTAAATCTCCCCGTTTTTACGTGCGCGATAGCGGCATTTTGCATAGGTTGCTGGGGATCAATGCTTATGATGCGCTTCTATCTAATCCGGTGTTAGGCAAAAGCTGGGAAGGATTTGTCATCGAGAATATTCACTCGATCCTGCCTGGTCGTGCAGAAACCTACTTTTACCGGACAACTGCAGGTGCAGAGATCGATCTGGTGATCAAGATGCCATCGTCTGAAATTTGGGCCATAGAGATCAAGTATGGAGTCGCTCCCAAACTCGGAAAACATTACAGTAAAACCTGTGATGATGTTGGCGCAAAGTATAAATATATCCTCTATGGTGGTGAGGATGAGTTTCCTGTGGGTGATGATATTAACGTTATTTCACTGCGTGGGCTGATGGATCGACTCTGCTTCGCAAACAGTGAATCGCGATGAGTGAATACCAATACTACGAGTTCATCGCCATTGATGAGCCACTGACCCCGAAGCAGATGGCCGAACTGCGCGCGTGTTCGTCTCGCGCTAACATTACGCCGACCAGTTTCATCAATGATTATCAGTGGGGCGGTCTCAAGGGAGATCCGGTTGACTGGATGCGGCGTTACTTTGATGCCCACGTCTATGTAGCAAACTGGTGCACTTGCGTTCTCTGTCTGCGCCTGCCTAAAAGTGCTTTTGATGCAGGCATCTTCCGCGATTTCAAAACCGAAACCACTTTTTCGGTTAAGCAGACCAGGACACATTGGCTGCTTGAATGGATTCTGGACGAGAGTGACGACTACGAACGCTTTGCACAGGAAGATGGGCGAGGCTGGATGAGTAGACTGGCGCCATTGCGTGATGAATTGCTACGGGGCGATATGCGTCCGTTGTATCTTGGCTGGCTGGCCGGCGTGAGCGCTGGTGAAGTCAATGAAAAGAGCACCGAACCCGAACCACCGCCCGGACTTTCCCGGTTGAGCGCTGCCCAGCAATCGCTGGCTGACTTCCTGGAAGTCGATGAGGATCTACTGTTCGCCGCCGGACTCGTTGACCCGCCTGGTTCAAAGCACGACAGCGAGGACGATGCGGAACTGGATAGCTGGATCGCCGCACTTCCTGTAGCAGAGAAAAACGCGATGCTTAAATTATTGTTGACCAGGCATGCGCAACAGGCCGAACGTAAACTGAAACTGCGGTTCCTGGCCTGGAGGCGTGATCAGCCATCGGGTGCAAAGACTGCAACGCCACGGCGCAAGGTTGCCGATCTGCTGAAGCAGGCGGCATCCGCTGCCGAAGCGAGAAACAACCAGGCAGCTATACAACGCAAAAAGGCCGAGGTCGAACGGCAGGCCAAACGAGAAACCTACTTGCGTACACTAGCTGCCGACTTTAACCGATGCTGGCGGACTGCCGACAAACGCGCTGAACGTGGCATTGCTTCTGCCTACGACGAGGTCAAGCGTTCCCTCGTCGATTTGTCGGATGCCTACGCACTGTGTGCGACTAGAACTGACTTCGACCGCAGGCTGGGTAATTTTATGGCCCGGCATGGAAAACGTGGTGCCTTAGTTCGGCGCCTCGTTGAGGCGGGTCTCTGGCAGAAGTCTGCGCAATGAAGGAAGTAAAGCCGAAAAAGGCAGCAAAGTTTACCGCGAAATGCCTGGATAAACTCATCGAAGCGGCGACCACCGATGCCTACAATGAATCGGAACAGGTCAGTGGGTTCTTTACTTTGATCGATGATAATCTTGTCGTTCCATTCACGACCCGCGTGCTTGGACAGGTAGTGACCGTGACTGGGGTCGACATCACTGAAAGCGATCAAATAGTCGCTATTTGCATGTTAGGAAACACAGTCCAAGCAATTTCGGTGCTTGATCTGCCGATGCCAGCTCCGCTGCCAGAGGGGGTGGAATGGATAGCGGCTTACCGCCGCTGGTGTGGAAGTTGAGGATATTGGTCGAACCCTTGGCAATTTGTGGAAAGAGCGACTTTTTTCAAGGATTTTCTGAGCATGGTATTTTTCATGGTATTTATTGCGTGTAGCAAGGCTGAACTCATCGATACCATGAGATGAAAATTAAGTCTGGCATGGTATCAGGACAATTGAACGGAGTATGCGCAACTGATTGCCTTCGTGCCAGTCAGTCTGCCTCCAACAACAGAGGCTGACGTTTCCCCAAGCGAGGGCTGAATATGGGTGCCCAGTCTCTTTGCTGTGAGTGCCAGCATCTCACCTAACTTATAGAAATAAAAAGAGATATTGACTTCGACCCGTGTCTGCATCTCTGGATATTGGTCATCATTAACGTAATCCCCTCTGTGTGATGGGCTCCTATGGCTGCGTAATGTCTTGACTGTTAGTCTCAAATGAGTAAGATAGTAATAACTTACTTACTTTGTGATTGAGCATGAAAAAACACCCAAAGCACCTATCAGCCGACGAGCGCCGTGCCGCCACGGTCGATGCCGTGGTCGAGCTGGCTGCCGAACAGAATCCGAGTGAGATCACGACAACGGCCATCGCCAAGCACATGGGCGTGACCCAGGGCGCCTTGTTCAAACACTTTCCGACCAAGGATGCCATCCTGCAGACGGTTATGGAGTTTGTGGCGAACCGTCTGCTCTCCCGTGTAGACAAGGCCGCACGTGCCGCACCCACGCCGGTTGCAGCCATCGAAGCGATTTTTATGGCCCACATCGAGTTCGTCGTTGAGAACCCGGGAGTCCCGCGCATGATGTTCGGGGAGTTGCAGCACGCCAAACTGACGGCGCCCAAACGCTTGGCGCAGACGCTCATTCGTCGCTACGGCGAGCGTTTGCATAACCTCATCGAAGAGGGTAAGGCCGCTGGGGAATTGTCCGCTTCCCTTGACACCGGCGCTGCCGCGACCTTGTTCATTGGCACGATTCAGGGACTGGTCATGCAGTCAATGCTCGCAGGTGACGTTGAGCTGGTTCGAAAAGACGCGCCGAGGGTCTTTGCGATCTTTCTTCGCGGAATTCGGAGTAAGCAATGAAGATGCTTCCTTTCCAGGGCCGTACTTTGGCGCTCATCGGTGTGGTTCTGCCGTTGCTGGCTCTGTTCGTATACGTCGCGCTGCGCTCCGGACCGCTGGCACCGGTGTCGGTTACCGTCTCCACCGTGGAGGCCAGGTCAATCAGTCCAGGCCTGTTTGGTGTCGGTACTGTGGAGGCGCGCTTCACCTATCGAATCGGTCCGACCTTTGCCGGACGGGTAAAAAAACTGGACGTGCATGTCGGTGACCGGGTGCAGGCCGGCCAACTGCTCGGAGACATGGACCCCGTAGATTTGGATGACAGGGTTCGTGCCCAGGAGGCGGCACTGAAGCGTGTACAGGCGGAATTGCACGAAGCCGAGGCGCGTCAGGCCCACGCGCAGAGTCAAGCAAAGCGCTACGAGCAGCTACTGGCCGTGCATACGACAAGCGAAGAGATCGCCGCCACCAAAAAACAGGACTTGAAGATTGCCAATGCCGTGCTGGCAGCCGCCAAGGAGGAACTCGCACGCGTGCGGTCCGATGGCGCGGCGGTTGTTGCCCAAAGGAACAATATGCGTTTGATCTCCCCAGTGGATGGATTGGTAGTGGCGCGCGACGCAGACCCCGGCAGTACGGTTGTTGCGGGGCAATCCGTGGTGGAGGTGATCGATCCTCAGAGCCTGTGGGTCCATGTACGTTTCGATCAGGTCAGTGCCACAGGCCTGTCTGCGGGGCTGCCAGCAAATATCGCCCTGCGCTCACGCAACGGGCAGAGCCTGAAGGGTAGGGTATTGCGGGTGGAACCGCTGGCCGATGCCGTGACTGAAGAGATACTTGCCAAGATTGTGTTTGATGACCTGCCTGATCCACTTCCACCCATCGGGGAACTGGCCGAGGTTACCGTTACCTTGCCCGAACTGCCTGCCATGCTGGTCGTGTCTAACGCCGCCATACGAACTGTGGATGACCAGCTGGGCGTGTGGCAAGTCCAGGATGGGGAATTGCGTTTCGTGGCTGTGAAGCTTGGCACAGGCGATCTCGATGGTCAGGTACAACTTCGTGAGGGTCTCACAATCGGTGACCAGGTGGTGGTCTATAGCGAAAAGGCGTTGAGCAAACGGAGTCGTCTCAACGTAGTCGAGCAGATCCCCGGGGCGGCGAAATGATCAGCCTCGCGGGCAGAGACATTCTCAACGCCTGGGGTAAGTTCATTTTCACCGGTATCGGTCTTGGACTGCTGATCGGTGTGACTCTGACCATGGCCGGTGTCTACCGGGGCATGGTGGACGACGGCAAAGCACTGCTCGACAACAGCGGCGCGGATCTGTGGGTGGTACAGCAAGACACCCTGGGCCCCTATGCCGAATCGTCCAGCATCAATGACGATGTTTACCGCAGCATTCTCTCCATGCCCGGTGTGGTAGAGGCCGCCAACGTGACCTATCTCACCATGCAGGTGCGCCAGGGCAGGCGCGATGTGCGCTCTATGGTGGTCGGAGTTGTTGCAGGATCGCCCGGAAAGCCGGGGTGGCCTCCGTATCTCGTGGCCGGACGGCAGATCACCCGTAGCCACTACGAAGCGGTGGCCGATATCGCCACCGGCTTCGAACTCGGAGACCGCATCCAGGTGCGCCGCAACCAATACACCGTGGTTGGACTCACCCGGCGTATGGTCTCCTCCAGCGGCGACCCGATGGTGTTTATCCCGCTGAAGGACGCCCAGGAGGCGCAGTTCCTCAAGGATAACGACGCCGTCCTGCAACAGCGGCGTCGCACTGCCGAGAACCCCTCGCTCAACCGCCCCGGTGTGCCCGGCCTGCTCGATGCGGTGATCGCCACGCAGAGCAGCAATCCCTATGTCAACGCCGTACTGGTGCGTATCAGGCCGGGCTACAGCGCCGAAGAGATCGCGCGCCCCATCCGGCGCTGGCAGCGGCTGACCGCCTATACCCGCTCACAAATGGAAGAGATCCTGATCGGCAAGCTGATCGCCACCTCATCCAAGCAGATCGGCATGTTTCTGGTGATTCTGGCCATCGTCAGCGCAGCGATCGTCGCCTTCATCATCTACACGCTGACCATGGACAAGATCCGCGAGATCGCGGTTCTGAAGCTCATCGGCACGCGCAACCGCACCATCGCGGCGATGATCATGCAGCAGGCCATCGCCCTGGGCGTGATCGGCTTCGTTGTCGGCAAGATAACCGCCACTTTTGCCGCGCCGCTTTTCCCCAAGTACGTATTGCTCATGCCGCTCGATACGGTCGCGGGCTTTTTCGCGGTACTCATGATCTGTGTGCTGGCCAGCCTTATCGCCATTCGCATGGCACTCAAGGTCGATCCGGCAGAAGCGATCGGAGGCTGACGGGATGAGTAAAGGTATTTTTATCGAGGGGATGGGAAAGCGCTATGGCACAGGCGACACCGCCGTCGATGCACTGAAGAAAGTGGATATGCAGGTAGAGCCTGGCGAAGTGGTTGGGCTGATCGGACCGTCCGGTTCGGGCAAGAGCACGCTGCTTAAATCCCTGGGTGCGGTGATCGACCCCAGCGCCGGGCGTATGATGCTGGGTGATGAAGTGATTTACGACGGGGGCTGGAAAGTGCCTGATTTGCGCGCCCTGCGCCGCGACAAAATCGGTTTCGTATTTCAGGCACCCTATCTGATTCCTTTTCTGGATGTCACCGACAACGTGGCATTGTTACCGATGCTGGCGGGTTTGCCCAACGGCGAGGCGCGCCAGCGTGCACACGATCTGCTAACGGCCCTCGATGTCCAACATCGGGCCCAGGCTATGCCTTCGCAGCTCTCTGGTGGCGAACAACAACGTGTGGCCATCGCGCGCGGCCTGGTCAATCGCCCGCCGGTGATCCTGGCCGACGAGCCCACCGCACCGTTGGATTCCGAACGCGCAATGTCGGTCATTCGCATTCTCAATAACATGGCAAAGAAGTACGAAACGGCCATCATCGTCGTCACCCACGACGAGAAAATCATTCCCACCTTCAAGCGTATCTATCACATCCGCGATGGTGTGACACATGAGGAAGCGGGCGAAGGAAGGGGCTTTGATTAAATCCGAAATTCAGCCCTACAGAATATTCTCTGGAGAGGATTAACTATGACAACGTACAGAAAACGCGGCATCTGGGTCTGGATGATTTCACTGATCGCCGTTGGTTTCGGTTTGCTGACCATCAAGTCGGGCGGCGCGATCCTGTTCGGTAACGACGCCGCGCGAGATGCTGCCGGGAACTATGTCCCGTTCGTGCTCTGGTTCAATTATCTGGCGGGCTTCGCCTATGTCATTACCGGTGCAGGAATCTGGACCCGGGCTCGCTGGGCGGTGTTGCTGGCCATCTCGATTGCCGCGGCGACTGCGCTCATTTTCGTCGCATTCGGCGCACATGTGTACTCAGGTGGGCTCTTCGAACAACGTACGGTAATTGCCATGAGCCTGCGCACGTTCCTATGGACAGTCATTGCGGTTGTTGCCTGGCGAGGGATGCAGCATATGAAAACATCCCGTCCGGAAGGAGGCAGGCAGTGAGTGCAAGATCGCTTTATATCAATATTTTTCTGACCAGCCTGGCTTTGATCGGTATGGCTGATCTGTCACACGCAGCACCGGATACCGGCTCGGTGCAAAATCTTCCCGGTAGCCTTACTAATGATCTCGCAGATACGAACATGTGAATATCTACGAAGAGACGAAGTATTCGTGGCTTACGGAGGAGAAACGTTTTATCGAACGGGCGATTGCCGCCCGCAAGCGCGTACTCGGGATCTGTCTCGGTGCCCAGCTTGTTGCCGATGTGCTCGGCGCAAAGGTGTATGCCAACGCCGACAAGGAGATAGGCTGGTTTCCCGTTGAAATGACGGAGCATGCGCATCTGTCCAATCTGTTCACCGCATTTCCCGCACGTCTCGACGTGTTCCATTGGCACGGCGATACCTTTGACATCCCGCAAGGTGCGGTGCATGTCGTCCACAGCGCGGGCTGTGCGCACCAGACCTTTGTGTATGAACAACGGGTTATTGGATTGCAGTTTGACCTGGAGACGACTCCTGCCAGCGCGCGGCAGATCATCACTCACTGCGCTGATGAGATAGTGGAGGGCCGTTACATACAGACACCCCAGGCCATGCTGGGAGATCTGCAGCGGTTCGATGCCATCAACCAGACCATGTGGGGGTTGCTCGATCGGCTGGCAGAAGATGGCACGGCGCGGAATACCCAGGAAGGCGGCACTGCAAGATGAAGATCATATTACCAGACAGGGCATGGATGTTCCTGACGCTCTGTTCAGAGATATTGCGAGCAGAGACGCGATGAGTACAAGTATGAGCAAGGGTGAAAAGAGAGTCTCTATGCAACACAGACTGATTCTTAAAAATATTTTTGTTAACGCCATTCTTGTATTGAGCGCATCATGTACTGTCTTTCAGGTTTGGGCCGGAGATAGCAATGGCTCTCATCCAATGGAACTACGCGGGATCATGCAGAACCTTGGTAAGAACATGCAGGTTGTCACTGATGGTATTTCTCGTGAGGATTGGGAGCTGGTAATAAAGACTGCTCCGTTGATTGCAGATCATCCACAGCCATCATTTTCCGAAAGAGTTCGAGTGCTGAGCTTCATTGGCGGCGATGTGGGCAAGTTCAGAGACTATGACAAGCAGACGCACCAGGCAGCACGAGATCTGGTGCAGGCAGCGATGCAGGAAAATGGTCAAATGGTGATTGCAGCATTCGCCCACCTGCAAAACACCTGCCTAACTTGTCATCAAAGTTTCCGTAAACCGTTTGTGGAGCATTTCTATGGGCAGCATTGAAACGATGAAAATATTCGACGTTGAACGTCTGAAATCAGGTCAAGCATTCATACGTACAGTTACAATGCTGGTTTTTACCGGATTGCTGACCGGTTATGCCGTAGGCCCTGATTTCATTCGACCTGCGGTACCTGAGGTGACGAGCTATACCGCAGCTCCCTTACCCGAACAAACTGCATCTACACCGATAGCACTTGGTGGGGCGCAGCGCTTTTCCATAGGTATGAGTGTGAGTACGCAATGGTGGCGTGAGCTCGGATCTCCCAGGCTCAATGCGCTGATCAACGAGGCCCTGCAGGCGAGCCCGACACTGGCCGCGGCTCAAGCGACCTTGCGGCAGGCGCAGGAAATCCACGCAGCGCGGGCTGGGTCAACGTTGTACCCGCAGGTCGATGCAGGCATCGATGTTCAACGGCAACGTGCTAATCCCAGTGCCTTGGGGCAGGCTGGTGATGCAAGGGAATTCAGCAAGCGTGTCGCAGTACTCGATATAGATTTTGGTCGTCCATGCCCAAAATCGACTCCGTTCTGCGACAGCCATTATTGCCTCGGACGTCCTCGTCGCCTCGCTAGCGCATCGGCTCTCAAGTGACTGACGGGCCTAGTATGCAATGGCTACACTTTCTACGTAAACTCCGAAAGCTGTTGCAATTGCCTGGGCCCTACCGAGGGTTTGCGATACTTCGCTCGCTATTCGCATAGCTCTCCATGTATCGCGCATTTGTACAACACCGGTATAGGTGTCCATTACCAATTCGATCTGGCTGGTGCCAACAGCCGTGCCCTGGAAGCCCTGGCCGCACGGGCAGAGTACCAGCGCTACGAGTCAGAGGCTGCCCGATTGAGTTTAGCCGTTAGTATTGCAACCACCGCCATAGCTCAAGCTAAACTGTCCGGTCATATTCAGGTCATGGAGACCATTCTCCAGGTACAAGATGGGCAACTGGACATAGCCAGAGAGCGGGTGCGCCTCGGTCAGGCCGTACCAGACGAAGTTTTGACCCTGCAAACCCAGGTGGAGCAGACGCGCGCCGAACTGCCCCTGCTACGTAAAGAGCTTGAACAGAATCAGCATTTACTTGCTGTACTTATCGGCCAGTCGCCGGGTGCCGGTAGCTTGCATGCCTTCACCCTGGAAGACTTTACACTTCCGACCGATTTGCCGTTGATCGTGCCATCGGAACTGGTTCGTCATCGCCCCGATATTCAGGCTGCAGAATCTCTGTTACATGCAGCAAATGCCGAATATGGTGTTGCTGTTGCGAAGCTGTATCCGCAGCTCAACATTAATGCAAGCCTCGGTTCCCAGGCGTTGAGTACAGGGGCATTGTTCGGCAATGGTTCAGCAGTCTGGAACCTGGTCGGGCAGTTGACCCAACCCCTTTTCAATCCCGGATTACCCGCCGAAAAGCGGGCGACCCTGGCCGCGTTCGAGGCGGCATTGGCAAATTACCAAGGCGTGGTACTTGAAGCGCTGCGCAATGTGGCCGACGTGCTGCGTGCAATAGAATATGATGCCGAATCACTCACCGCGCGGGCTGTAGCCGACAATTCCCGACCGCTGGGGGCGGGTTCTGATGCGTCGGGCTGAACGGCGACGGGCAGAGCGCGCGGGCGAGACGCCGCGCACCTTGATGGAAATCGACTACCTGCTCATGGTTGATGATGAGGCACGACAAGGCGCCCTGCGCTTTGCCAGGCAGGAGGGCGGCCCGTTTCTTGCCGAATATGAAGCCGCTCGCATACCACCCCTGATCGATCTGCCACAATTGCTGTCGGCGGCGGAACATGTCGTTGGTGACACGGATAGCGACGAGGATCTGCGCCTGCTGCTGGCGCCCGGTTCATCATTGGGTGATGCGCGCCCCAAGGCGTCTGTTCGGGACCGGGACGGGCATCTTGCCATCGCCAAGTTTCCACACAAGGATGACGAGATCAATACGGTTCTGTGGGAGGCGGCTGCGCTCCGCCTTGCGGCAAAGGCCGGTATCCCTGTGCCCGACTGGCGAATCGAACAGGTACTAAACAAGCCGGTGCTGTTGCTGCGCCGGTTCGATCGTGTACAAGGTCAGCGCATTCCGTTTCTTTCGGCCATGAGTATGCTCGGGGCCAGCGACAACGAGTCACGCAGTTACCTGGAATTTGTCGATGCTCTTCGCCGGTATGGCGCCAGCCCGAAACAGGATATGCATGAACTGTGGCGACGTATCGTCTTCAATATTCTGATTTCCAACACGGATGACCACTTGTGTAATCACGCTTTCCTCTATACCGGCCCAGACGGTTGGCGGTTGGCCCCGGCCTATGATCTCAATCCGGTACCCACGGATATCAAACCACGCGTTCTGACGACGGCCATTGATCTCGATGACGGCACAGCCTCTCTGGATTTGGCGATGAGTGTGGTGGGGTATTTTGAGCTGGATGAAGATAAGGCGCACGTGATCGCAGCCGAAGTTGGACAGGCCGTGACAACATGGCGTGAAGAGTCAACGCAACTGGGTCTTACGCAAGTTGAGATAAATCGCATCTCATCAGCCTTTGAGCATGAGGATTTGAAAGCGGCGCTTTTTCTTTCTTAATGTTGGTGAATCACGCGGCTCAGTTTTTATCTGAGCCAGCCTAAAAGTTGATTTTCTATATAATCTGGTGACAAACGTTCCTGCTCAAGGCGGGAGCCTCGATAAATACCCTGTCGTAGCTCTTCGAATAGTTCAATTTCATCGGCAAATAAATTCAGTGGTAATTTATTAATAGGAGAAGGTTCAGGAACTGCTCGTTGCTCAAATTCAATAAGCGTTTTTTTATCCATCATAAGTGCTCTTAAATCGGGTAAATATTGGCGGGCATCACAGAGTAATTTGAATCCCCAGGTATCGATATCACCCCAATAGCCAATATTTTTATCTCGTAACCATTGAGCATCCATCCAGCTTACATTTGCCCCACCACCGAAAACGGCAATGGTATCTTTCAACGGAGGAAGACCAAAACCAGATTGCTTGTTTTCAATTATCAGGATATTGCTGGCTGGTAATGGGGTATCACGCAGTGTTTGCGTAGACAATTGTAAAATCGGTAACCCACACATACGTTGTTTTGATTGCGGGCAGAGCGGTCGTATTAATAGCCATGCCTTTGGAATATCCACACAGCCAAGCCAATTCATCAATCCATTGGCATGGCTAATCTCGCCATCAAAATGCGTATCGAGCAAATCCGATATCAGTGCAAAATTGTTCTCAAGAAACTTGGTATCAACTTCGATTAATGGCAGGGCTCTCAAATAGGATCCTTTTCCAATACCTTTATGCAGCTGAGGGAGCAGCCTGGCGATCAAATTAGTATCATTACGGTTCAAATTCTCCAGGGTCATAAGATGATGAACCAATACCGGGTATAAATCCGAATCAAATTGCAATATCGGAGTCATTAGTCCTTCCCAGTGCGCACTGCGTGTCACTGCTTTCGGGCCAATGAACTCAATCAACGCTTGTATACTATTAAGTGTCAAAGATAAGGGGACATCATGTGCACCAAGCTCTCGATATTGCTTTTGTTCCCAGGAAATATGAGAACTATAGGGGGATTGCTGCCATTGTTTGATAAAGTCATGGAAATGATTAATTTTGCGCAATGCTTGAGCGCCAGTTGGGGCTTTAAGGGGTATTTTTAAAGGAAAGCTTCGTTTTCCACTGAGACGATCACGTAGATTCCTGGTCGAGTCCCATTCTTTTTGTAGCAAAATCGCCCGGACATCTTCAGGCAATAGTCCCCATTCTCTCATTAGGCTTGTTCCAATTTTATACCTAGTTCAGACGCGACCGTGAGGGTTTGTTGAACTTCAGCGGCCTGAATTTTATCCAATTCCTCCCAGGTCACTTCAAACAAACGGCTTTCGTGTGTATTGACATCGCGTTCTGCGATTAACAATGAGCTGGCAGACTCGCGCGCCAGGTTAAGATTTTTATAAGGGGTAATCAGATTAATATGAATATTCAACTCTTTGAATACACGCAGTACGCGCCTGCTCACAGCCTCAGCAGTATTGGAAAAGGCTTCGTCAAGAAATACCGTGCTGTAAATCGGTTGGTCAGCACCATCCGGCGTTAAAACATAGGCCAGGCTTGCGGCGACAATAGTACCTGCGAATGACTCTTTTTCCCCACCTGACTTACCACTGGATGACATCAGCACATCACGAACTTCACGGGTTTTTGCATCAATCTCTTCAGCATAAAACGACAACTGGTAACGTGGATCCAGCAGGCGAAGACTTTCTTTATTATGTGCAGTAACCGCATCACTGGCTTTGTCTAAAATCTCGATCACAGCCTGCAAATCGTGGAAACGCTGTTCGTGGTCGTCACTACCAGCCTGGGCAAAAATATGGATCAACCGTTTGTTAAAGTCCTGCACATGGGGAAACTGTTCGGTTTTCATATCCAGGCGTAAATGAGTGCCGGGATGGAATTCTGTGCGCGCCAGTACCTGGTTTATCGTATCGATGCGTTCACTGATTTCCTCCCGCTCTGCATCCATACGGGATTTAATCCCTGCCAAAGAGTATGTAGTATGTTTATTCAGCCGTTGCTTGAATTTTTCCACCAGTGAAGGCAGGCCTTCTTCTTCCAGTTTTTGTAAATGTTGTAGATATTCATCAATACTTTCAATACTGCGTCCCCAGTCTGAGGCGATTGCTTGCCAATTGTCTTTGCCATAAAAAGTAGACATAATCGCCACGGCCTGATTACTCGCTTTTTCTCTGCGTTTTTCCGTGCTTGTGCGTTGTCGTTCAATATCATCTCGATGCTTGCTTTCGAGTTCCTGTGCCTGTTCAAGATTATCGATACTCAGCTCTGCAACACGTTTATCGAGCATATCGCGAACCAGGTTCTCCAGTCCTGCAGATGCAACCTGCCAGGCCTTATTTTGGGCCGTTTGAGCTAGCTCCATGTCTTTTTCATAACCAGCGATAATTTTATTTTGGATTGTCTTTTGTTCTTGAAATAATTCTAGGTCGTGTTTGGCTGCTTGCCAGCGTTGTTGTGCCTGCTCCAGGTCACCACCGGACTGTTGCAGTGCTTCAAGGTCGGATTGTTGACGCTGCAGTTTATCTTGCCAGTGAGGCACGTTGATGTCCGACCATTGAAAATGGGCAAGCTGTTGCCAGTGTTGAGCACGTTGCTCAACATTATTCATGGCTTCACGACTTTGCTTTGTTTGCTGTGCCAATAATTTTATATCACTGACTAACTGTTGCGCCTCCTGGCGCAAGGTATGTAACCGGAGGGTATTGGAAAAGCCAAGTTGCCATTGCCGTTTATCGTCAATACGCTGATGGTCTTTCTTCTCAAAACGTCCTTTATCAAAATGAATCAGCCCTTGTTGTGTCAATGAAAATGGGGTGCGATCCAGCTCCTCGGTGCCAGACACACAATGCAGATCAAAACGTTGTAAATGTTGTTTTAACCATTCGCGATAGGGATGTTCTCGCCATTGCAGTTTTCGCAAATAGCCGTCATCTTTAAACTCAGCGGTGCCAGATACCTTGCGAACTACCTGTATGCGCACATGTACGCCAGTGTGTCGTTGATTAAGCCAACGGGTAATCAATGGGTAGTGTGCTTCCGGTACTGCCATGGTTGTGCGCAAGCCCCCCAGGGCGCGCTCAATCGCACCTTGCCATTCGCGCTGGTCCGGTTTTACATCGATTAATTCGCCAATAAAAATAATCTGCTCAGGATCGAGCTGCAGTGAATGACACATTTCATCGCGAAGGCGTTGATATGTTATATCAATATTAGAATTGGGGCGGGCTTCTATTTCCTGGATTTCTGTTTCCAGCTCGTTTTGTCGTTGCTGGTGTTGTGAAAATTGGGAAGCTGTATCAGCAAAATCATTCTGTGCCAGTTCTTTTTCTGCAGCAATAGTGTCTATGGCTGCGCGTTGCTTCTGAAGGTTAGCATTAAATGCGCTCTCATTTATAGAAACATCCAGTTCCAGTTCGCGAGATATTTTCTGGTATTGAGATGCATTTTTATTAATTTCTTCCAAGCGTTCTCTGGTTCGTTGTATATCTTTCTTTAGCGCTTCGATACGATTACCGCCCAGGCTGAGATATTCAGCATGTAGGCGTTCAACCCTTTCATTTGCAGATAGTTCCTGTTGTTCGATTTGTTTTAATTGTATTTCAGCTTCATCAAGCAGTTGTTTTATAGCGGTTACTCGTTTTCCCCATAGTGCATGACATTGCTCGCCAAAATAAATGGGTAAACCATCATGCTCAGCCGTGAGTTCTGCAATATCATGTTTAGCTTGTTGCAGCGCAGCGGCGGCCGCGGGCAATGCCATCAGGGTGTCATGTTGGGCGCGAGCATCCAGCAGCCGGTTGTGTACACCATCCAGATCTGCAAATTCGGCGACTGCCTTGCGTACATCTTCACGTACACGACTGGGCTCCAGGACCAGATCACGAATCAGCTTGGTGAGATCATCAATCTTCTTCAAGCCGAGCGCACGGGATAATAAAGCGGGCGCATTACTGTTTTCCATATGCAGTAATTGCCGGTAGGTTTCCTGATAGGCGCTAAAATTATCATCACATGGGATGAGGCGATCATCATCACGTAAAAACTGTTTGAGTGTACGTGCATTACCTTCACCAAAGGCCTGTAGCATTTCTTCCAGCTGTAGATTGCGTTTGGCCACCACATATACACGTTTCAAATCGGCAAGTGCATTACTTGCCTGTGTCATCCAGAACAGTGCAGCCAGCGTAATCTCAGTGCCATCGTCAGCGCCATACATGGCTCGCAGGCCACTTACCACTGAACCTGCACGTTTATTCCGGGTTTGTGTCTGGCTGCCATCATGTGCGGTACCATAGCTCCCGCGTATATAAGACACCAGACTACGATCTGTGCGATCACCCTGGGCAGCAGCAATATTAAAGCTGGCACTACCTGCAGGAAGTAATAATGCCATCAGGCCATCAATGAGTGTTGACTTGCCTGAGCCATTATCCCCGGTTATTAGCGTTCCATGTTTATCGATATGTGCGCTATGCAGGCCATGAAAAGATCCCCAGTTGAAAACGGATAACTCTGCCAGCCGTATCTGACCAACGCCAAATAAATCAGAATGTTCATTTTGTAATTTACGATCCATCTGTTTGTGTCTCGACTTCCGTGCCAGCCTGTTCTGCCATCATCAGGTATTCATCCAACATTTGCTGCAGAAATTCTGCATTGACGACATAACGAATTACCGGTGTGATTTCAAAACGCTCATCATCTCCCGGTACGCCTTGTAACAGGCGCTTGTCTTTCATGTTTTTTAAGGAACTGTTTAACTTGCGACGATCACTGCGGCTGTTATTGGTCAAAGGTAAAAATGGTGTCAGGCGGGATTCAATACGATCGATATCGATATAAACCCGTTGCTCACCCGCTGTTTCTCTTTCTTGAAAATGTTTACGCAATACAAGAAGCAACAGCGAGTCGTATAATGATAGAGGTCTTCGTGTAATGAGCGATACGGAGTCTTCATTCTCATCCATGTCTTGTTGCAATAACACGGCAACACCTGCTGGCTCATCAATTAAAACCCGCAAAAACATATCGGCAAGGTGATCCTGTATCGTCACTTGTTCTTTTACTAATATATCGAATAACGGCTGTTTGTTATTAGCCAGGATAACGCCGTGTCGCAATAAACTTACCAGGCCACGACGTGCATCGGCAGACAAACGACCCTGTCGGTTTTCAGGAATATCACTTATCTCATTAATATCAGAATCAGGGGAATTGTTTACTTCTTCGCTGTTACCAGATTGTTCCTCTGAGCTCGCACGGAAACGATCAAATAGTGCCGGTGCCGATGGATTGTTATTATCTTCTGTCATAAGGCAAGTTCCTCAAGCTGTTTTGGAAATTGCTGCGCACTGAGCACCAGTCCAGGGATTGTCGCACGGATTATTTCTCCTTTGCGATCCGTAATCTCAACAATTTCCTTACCATCCAGTTCGGTAGCGCCTATGGCCTTAGCGATACGGAGACAAGCAACCAACTCTTCAAGTCCGGATTCAACAGGGTGTTGTTTGATTAATCCACCAATACTCAATGGACCTTGCTGTTGCAGAAGCGATTGAATACGCATAGCGACTTCCATGACCTTTACTGTGTGTAATTGGTCAAGCATGGTCTGGCTCGGTAAGTGGCTGTTTTCTTCGGCCTGGATATCACTTGTATCCAGTTGTTCTTCGGGATTGCGCAAACGCATACTTTGCGGTGAGCTGATCGAAGCCTTTCCACTCTGCAATTCAAGCGGCAGTCGCACCTGCCAGTCAATGTCTCGCTCTTTAAAGCGTACTGCCAGGCGTTCCAGCTTGCCGAGCAGTTGTTCCACGCGTCGGTTCTCCAGGTGAGCGCCGCTTTCCACAAAGGCACGCAGGCTTTCTTCGGTACGTCGCCGCACCTTGAATACTCTCTCACTCTCGCGGGTCAACTCACGCACGAGTTGTCCCAAATAACGGGATTCATCAGGTCTTAAGTGTTTGGATGCGGAGCGGCTCAACAAGGAGCGCAATTGCTCACGAAACTCCATATTACGATTTTGATCACACAACAATTGAAAAAATCCCTCAAAGGCCCGCCCGGCATCTGATTCAGATAGCACCTCTTCTTTATCCAAGAGATCTTGCAAAACCTCTCCACGGTTGCTGTCTGCTTCAATCATTTGCACCCGCAGCGATTGATCCAACAAACGTATATCGTCTTCCACTCGACGAAAGTCGCCCGTGAGTACCGACGCCAGTTGATAGACTTCGCGTATACGTTCGCGTTGTTCGGCCTCACTCAGTTGTTTCACAATACCTGCATTCAGGTCATCGATCTCAAGTTGCAGCTCAGCCTTACGAGATTCAAGCAGGATAACCCGTTCTTTGGAATCAGGACTCAGACTGGCCGTCAAGTCCCGCACGGCATCTTGCACAATGCGCAGATGAGATGCGGTGGCTTTGCTATCACGCTTATCCAGGCCTTCACAAAAACGTAATGCGGTTTCAGATGCATCTGTCTTACTTAGATTATCATCCAGTTCGCGCAACCATCCTGCCTGTATCCATTCACGTAAATAGGCCGCTGCTGATTTTTCGCTTTCAAACCAGTCTTCTTCTCGCCCGTGAGAGAGCTCCAGTTCCAGTGCAGCCTTAGCGCGACTGAATAGCACATCATTACTCTCATTAAATAAATCAGTAATGAACGCAAGCACAAGAGGCGCATTGGTCGCTCGCAAAAGACGCCATGCGGCATTCTCCTGTGATTGGCGTCGATAACGTGCATGTAATTCGCGCAGGCTCATGTATACTTTATATAGCAATTCTTGGTTAAAAAAACAGGTATATTCTATACTTACTATAATCGGTAACCCCAAGATTTTTCAAGTTTTATATCAAGTGATACCGTGACTATTTTATATTGATAGGAATATCGGCTTTTAGCGCTCCACACAGGCTTTATACTAATTTTTGCCAATGTTTTATGGGTTTTGGTCAGAATTATCAAGACATCATTGTATCTCAGTCATATGCAAAAGCTTTGTGTTACTGTCGAAGGTGACTAATTTTGCTCACAAGACACAGGTTATCCTTTTTACTCACCATTCACGGGTTGTTGAACAGGCGAATAAGCTTGAAGGAAAACAGCAGGTGCATATTCATGATTTGTAGCTTGGTTTGTGAAGAGGGGAAGAGGATGTTCTTACTAAGACAAGCAACGAAACAGGTTCTATCGGAATGCGGGTAGTTTTGAAGAAATGGATCAGGAGCGGAATAAAATGAATAAAAGGGACAATCGGTGATCATGGCAGAAGACGGGAACAGAAATTAATGAAAATAGTTCGTTAAAAAACAATGTATAATGTGATTTGTGATGGTCTGTAAGGGTCGAGGAGAGGACTGGCTCCACCACCACTCTGGCGGACTATCTCTACCCGAAGGGGATCGGTTTGATAAGCATTATCGACTCGATGTAATGACGGCCAACGTCGCGAATGAACAATGACAACAAGGAATTTTACTTGTTTGGTCATATAGCTAATTAACGTAACATACATCAATAACACAATGACAATGGTATTTTCATGGTATCGACACTTATGAGCAACGGAAAACCCGCACTGCTACTGGCTTTTTGCGGCTTATTTACAATCGAGTGGGAATAGAATAAGCAATGCCTGCGAGCATCCAGGAAGATGAGGTTTGGATGCAAGAAGCCCTGTTGCTTGCACAAAAAGCACAGGAAGAGGGCGAGGTCCCGGTGGGCGCCTTGTTGGTACAGGACAATAAAATACTGGGGCAAGGATGGAATCGTCCGGTTGCCAGTCATGACCCCAGCGCACATGCAGAGATTCAGGCGATTCGCCATGCAGGCAGGGTCGTCGGTAATTACCGTCTGCCGGGATCAACCCTCTATGTGACCCTGGAGCCCTGCACGATGTGTGCAGGGGCTATTATTCATGCGCGCATCAAGCGTCTGGTTTTTGGAGCCTATGACCCACGTACCGGTGCTGTCGAGAGTGTGACGCAGGTACTTGATCAGCCGCACCATAATCACAAGACCGCATACCAGGGTGCTGTGATGGAATCTGAATGTGCTCAGTTACTAAAGGCGTTCTTCGCCGCAAAAAGACTTAAATAAGTCATTCTTCAAAGGCTTGATGAAAGCCTGAAGAAGCTATCAGAAAGCAGATGAATCCATTTCGGGCAGTGTTTGTGCCGGTTTTTTTCTGCGGGCATTCACGCGGTTATCATCCCATACCAGCAAGTCATGGTAGATACGAATATTCTCGACATAGGTAACAGGTTCATTACCTCTGGCGTAGCCATACTTTGTTTTTTTATACCACTTTTTCTGGCTTAATAATGGCAGACTTTCCTTTAGATCAATCCATCTGTCCGGGTCTCCGCCTAACTGCCGGGTAATACTGCGGGCATCTTGCAGGTGATAGTAGCCAACGTTGTAGGCTGCCAGGGCTAGCCATGTCCTGTCGGGTTCCGATATGCGGGTCGGTAAGCGGTCAAGAATACGGCGTAGGTATTTTGCGCCGCCCTCAATGCTTTGCCAAGGGTCGAGTCGATTACTTATATTCAATTGTTTGGCAGTGGCCTGGGTCAACATCATGATGCCACGAACACCCGTGGGTGATTTGGCATCGGGTTTCCAGTGGGATTCCTGATAACCGATGGCCGCCAGCAAGCGCCAGTCGAGCTTGTATCTTCTGGCCATTTTCTCAAAATGCGGTTGAAATTCAGGTAGTCTGGTTTTTGCGTGGCGCAGGTAGAGTCGGGTGCCAACAAAGCCCAGTTGGTCGGCATGACCGTAATAACGTTCGATAAGCTGTTTGAGATTGCCGTTGCTGCGTAATTGGCGGAAAAAATTATTAGCCTCAGTCAACAGGGAGTCGTCGGTATGATAGGGCATGGCCCATGCCAGCGATTGTTCGTCGCTAATGGTAAAGGCTGAGTACACCTCTTTGTGGTAGCGTTGAAACAGAGTCAGGTCATTGGAATCGGCAATGGTATAGTCTATTACCTGTTCATAGACGAGATTAAGCAGCTCATCGCTGCTGAGGTCTCTGTTTTCTTTCCAGCCCAGGTCAGGGTGAATCTTTCTCAGTTCCAGTAAGCGTTCGGCATGGCTGGTGCCGGCCGTTACTTCCAACTGACTATCGAGGATATCTTCAAGACTCTCAGGTCGTTTGTTACCCGATCGGTAAACCAGGTGTTGCCTGATGTTCTGGTAGGCAGGTCCAAAGCGTACATATTTTTTTCTTTTCTCTGTTACTGTCAGGGCTGCCGCCGCGAGATGGGCTTCGTGTCTGACGATCATGGGAAGGATATCTTCAAAGTTATCGGCAATCACCAGTTTGAGTTTGACTCCGAGGTATTTTGCGAAGCGGCTGACGAGTTCATATTCCAGACCCATTTCACCATCGGCACCTTGATAATAGGTTGTAGGTGCATTGCGTGTAACAACAACGAGTTCACCCTTGTTGCGAATTTGTTCAATCACGCTGTTATCCCGTTCATCGGAACAGGCGTTTAACAACAGGGTAAACATAATACAGCTAATCAGTAATCGCACGGATGTCTCATCATCAGCAAACAGATACCTATCTATCGGAATCCTGGGCCAGTACTTGAAGCCTAAAAAATGGCAGCAGGCAGACGTTCATTTTTATAATTATCAACAAGTTATATATCATAATGAATCTTATTTCAACTTTATTAACGCAAGGTATATTTTTACCATTGTTGCCCCTGCTGCATAACACCCTGTAGCGTATACAGATATTGTGCTTTTCAGATGGGCCGATGGATGCATCGCTATCGGTTTAAAGACAACACCATTCACTCCATGGTTCATTAACTCAGTCTACCCATGTGCTGTTGTGAGTGGTGTGTTTATTTTATTTGGGATAGACGACAGACGAACCAGTAAAAATTTTCAATAAAATCAGAATAAATATAGTAAAATGCCGCAGACAACTTACTGTTCTTTATCATGCTCGGCATCAGGTGCTTCGAGCACTGGCTATCGACACATTCAGGATTATCTCACAAGCAATGAATATACTTAGTCTGGACAAGGTTTGCCTGGCATATGGTCATCATCCGTTACTGGATCATGTGAATCTGCAAATCGAATCAGGTGAACGCATCTGTCTGATTGGTAGAAATGGTGCAGGCAAGTCATCCCTTTTAAAAGTCATTTGCGCTAAACAACAGGCGGATGATGGCAAAATCTGGCTGCGACCAGGTTCACGCATGGCGTACCTGGAGCAGGATGTACCTCAGAACGAGGCACTCAGCGTCTATGAAGTCGTATCAAAAGGTCTGGGGGAGGCTGGTGAACTGATCAGTCAATACCATGACATCGCCCATGAGGTTGCCGTTGATCATAGTGAGGCACTATTGGCTGAGATGGCCGCATTACAACAGCGCCTTGATGCTGAAGATGCCTGGAGTCTGTCACAAAAAGTCGATACTGTGATTTCCAAGCTTGACCTGGATCCCGATAGAAAATTAAATGAGTTATCCGGTGGTATGCGGCGCCGTGTCATCCTTGCACAGGCACTGGTTAATGAGCCTGATTTACTGCTGTTGGATGAGCCTACCAACCACCTCGATATCGATTCGATTACCTGGCTGGAAGAGTTTTTGTTGTCTTATAATGGCACCGTTGTTTTTATCACCCATGACCGCACCTTCCTGCGACACCTGGCTACCCGCATCATCGAACTTGACCGGGGAATACTGGGTTCTTATCCCGGTAATTGGGACAGCTATGTCCAGCGAAAAGAACAGGAGTTGGCCGCGGAGGAAGTCGCCAACAAAAATTTTGACAAAAAGCTGGCGCAGGAAGAACAATGGATCCGCAAGGGCATCAAGGCCAGACGAACACGTAATGAAGGACGCGTGCGTGCGTTGGAGGCGATGAGGGACGAGCGCTCGCAGCGGCGTGACCTGCAGCGCAATGTCAGTATGAACCTGAAGACATCCGAATTGGCGGGCAAGATCGTTGCCGATCTCCGTCATGTCAGTTTTGCCTACGATGGTAAAAGTATTATCAATGACTGTTCGACGCGAATCATGCGTGGCGATCGTATTGGTGTGATCGGTTCAAATGGATCCGGCAAAAGTACATTATTGAAGTTGATCCTGGGTCAGTTGCAAGCACAGCAGGGTGAAGTTGTTCTTGGTACAAAGCTGAGCATCGCCTATTATGATCAGCAGCGAGACCAGCTGGACCTGGAAAAAACCGTCAAGGACAATGTCAACGATGGTCAGGATTTTGTCACGGTCAATGGCAAGTCGCGCCATATCATCAGCTACCTCAAGGATTTTCTGTTTCCCGCAGAAAAAGTTAATACCCCGGTTAAGGCCTTGTCCGGAGGAGAGCGTAATCGTTTAATGCTGGCAAAGACCTTTCTGCAACCCGCCAACCTGCTGGTACTGGACGAACCCACCAATGATCTTGATGTTGATACGCTAGAGTTACTTGAAGAGTTGTTGCTGGAATTTGATGGGACCTTGTTGCTGGTCAGTCATGACCGAACTTTTCTGGATAATGTGGTGACATCAACCCTGGTGTTTGAAGACGAGGGGAAAATTGGAGACTATGTGGGCGGTTATGAAGACTGGCTTAGGCAAAGTAAAAGCAATACACAAAACGAAAACACTCGGGCTGCAACACAACAGAGTGCAGATGATGTAAAAAATCAGCTACAAAAAAACAAGAAAAAACTCAGTTATAAAGAACAGAATGAACTGGATCAATTGCCAGCACAGATAGAAACACTGGAAGAAGAAAAAGAACAGTTGCAACAAAAAATGAATGAGCCTGATTTTTATCAGCAGGAAAAACCTGTGATTAAAAAAATACTGGACAAGATAGGGGAGATTGAGGCCGAACTGCAAGTGGCTTATGAGCGCTGGGAGTTACTTGATCAATAGCCAGCAGTAGTACATGGTCAATATTGATCGAAGAGTCTTAATAGCGAAGCTCATGGAAGTGCGAGGGCATGTCGTGAAACGATTGCACGTATGGTCAGTAGCAATTGAGCAAGACAATATTATTACAGATCATCATGGCAAAACTGGATACCTATGGGAATACAGTACTTATCTGCCTGACTTTACCGTTATTAAAAAACATAATCCACATACATTATACAACTCAAGTCAGGAAAAATTCTCAATATCCCAGTGCTGTTCCAACGGCACCGTATCCGCACAGTTCACTACGATTGCTGCCCTGTAATCATCAGGAACATCAAGACGCTGCAACCACCAGTGTTGTTTGTTTTCATCTTCAATCGAGCAGGTGGTGAGTAAATCATTTCTGCTCAGACTGAAAGACGACAGGCCACCCTGTAATCCCAGTCCGAGTGCCTTGAGGTAGGCTTCCTTGTGACACCAGAGTTGAAAAAAACGTTCATATCTTTGTTGCGTGGCCAAGTTCGCCAGCCAATGGTATTCGCTGTCCGCAAAAAAACGTTTTGCAATCGCGAGAACATCACGAGTCGGCTTGATGATTTCGATATCAATGCCGATCTGGCACAGGCTGGATAGGCCCAGCAAGGTGTATGCGTGTGTATGGCTGAGATTAAAATTTAATGGAATATCATGTGCAAGAGTGGGTTTGCCATCCCTGTTATCAACAAACTCGATCGATTGTGGTGGCAGATGCATATGCCTCCCCAGGATCAGGCGCATAACGGCATGAGCGGTGATATAGGTATTACGTACAGCAGGGATGCTGGTTTGCTGTGCGCGTTGCTGCTCGGCCGGGGATAGCAATTGTGTGAGTCTACTCAATGTAGCTGGATCCGTTACGGTGGGGATATGCCATACTTCCAGCGGTATTTCAGGGTTTGAAGACATAGTTTGGAACAGTATTCTATATTGGGGTATTTCGATGATAACAGATTATCAATAAAGGCTGTATTGCACTTTTGTGCGTTGAGTAGGGTCGTTTGTGAGGGTGATGCCCTAGCGGTCATCCATTTTGTTCGGTAGCAGGGCAGGGTCGATGATAGGTGGCAGCTGTATGAACGAGCGGTTGTTGTTCCTATTGCGGATGACGACACCGCTATCATTGTTGGTGGATTTTCTTTTCTCGGCTGCCTTGTTTTCAGACTTGATATCTTGTTGTTTAAGACTGTCTTCTTTCAGTGCCTTTTGCATCTCGCTGTGTGACTTATGCAGTTCGAGTTGCGTACTCATATTGGGATCCGTTTTTTTACTGGAACCCGGCTCTGCAGCTTCACTTTGTGCTTTCAGGTCGAGGTCAAAACTGGATTCGGGTGATTTTACAGTGCGTTTCATATTGTCGATGGCACTATTTTGCTGGATCAGTTCAGCGGGCGTTGCGTTCATGGCTTCATCCTGTTTTGCCAGATCGGAAACTTCCTGTTTCATGATAAGAATGGTAATGCGACGATTGATTGGGCTGAAAGGATTTTCCTTATCAAAGAGGGCAGTGTCAGCCAGGCCGGTGACACGACCTATTTTTTCCGCTATAAGACCGCCGGCCAGTAATGCACGACGTGCTGCATTGGCTCGATCACTCGATAATTCCCAGTTCGTGTAGGTACCGCGACGCTTGGACATTTTACTCGCATCGGTATGACCGCTGATGCTGATATTGTTGGGGACCTCGTTGATGGTTTTGGCCAACTCATGCAGGATACTTTCAGTATAGAATTTTAGTTTGGCGCCGCCACTTTCAAACATCGGGCGGTGTTTTTTATCAACGATTTGAATACGTAAACCATTATCGACCATCTCTGTTAATACCTGGTCCTTGAACGGTTCCATATCTGAATTATTGCCCATTTTTTCCCTTAATTCTTTCATCAGGGCTTCCAGGCGTTGCTGTTCTTTGATCTTGTTATAAGAGACATAGGCCATGCCACCATCCCTGATACTTTTGATAGCGGTCACGTCGGCCTTTTGAACTTCAATAGAGGAACCAATAGAAATCAGGCTCATACCGGAACCGCCCGGACCCAGTGAGCCTGTAGGGGCTTCACTGTGACCACGTACCATACTCGGGTTCTGGAAATATTCGGCGATACCACCACGCTTCTGCGCGTCTGTCTGTCCTACCAGCCAGAGCACCATGAAAAAGGCCATCATAGCCGTGGCGAAGTCAGCAAAAGCAACCTTCCAGGAGCCACCATGATGACCGTGGCCCGCTATAATTTTTTTGATGACAATCGGTTGTTTTTTATCTTCCATGCTGAATTATTCTGTTGACCAAGAGCTATTTATTTTCTTTTAAATGCGTTTCCATATCTGCAAAGCTGGGACGCAAGGCAGAGGGCATGGCCTTGCGACCGAACTCAATGCATATTTGTGGGCTATAGCCATTGACATTGGCCATCAGGCACACCTTCATCACTTGATAAAAATTGGCCTCTTCAGCAACACGCGCCTCAAGGTGGTTGGCCATTGGGCCTAATAAGCCATAAGCAAATAGGATACCGAGGAAGGTACCGACGAGTGCTGCGCCCACGTGAGCGCCGATTTCTTCAGCGGGTCCACCTAATGAACCCATCGTGATAACGATACCGAGTACCGCTGCCACGATCCCGAAACCCGGCATACCATCTGATACCCGGGTAATCGCAGTAGGGACGGTTTCCGCTTCATGATGATGATTGTCCAGCTCGACATCCATGAGATTTTCAAGCTCGAAAGGGTTCATGTTGCCGCCAACAATAATGCGTAGGTAATCAGTAATAAAGTCACGCACATGGTGATCCTTGATGACCTTGGGATATTCACTGAACAATGAGCTGCTTTCAGGATCTTCGATGTCATCCTCTATCGACATCAGACCTTCTTTTCTTGCTTTCTGGAATATCCCGAACATCAAGGTCAGCAGATCCATATACAATTGTTTGTTGTAACTGGAACCACCGAGTAAAGACAATGCGCCACCAAATGTTTTTTTGACGATGCTCATGGGATTGGCAATGATAAATGCACCAAAGGCAGCGCCACAGATAATGATTAACTCAAAGGGCTGCCAAAGCGCGATCAGGTTACCATGTGATAGTACATAACCGAGGGCAACACAGCCAAAGACAATCACTATACCTACAATAAGATTCATACTGGATCCTTGATAATTACGACTATTCCTCGCATAACTGTTCCATTTATCGACCATAGAGTGGGCAACTTTAAGGAAAATAAGGATGTTATCCATGTTTTATATCAGTGACTTAAATCCATAGCCGGATATCGTCAATTAACTGCTAAACACTTGATTTATTTTGTGATGTCATTAAGTTTCAGGAAGATATGCCGACATGCACTGGTATAGATCGGTTTCAACCGGGAATCACGTACGAATTGACAGATAAAATGACATGCAAATAGAGCAAACTATGGGCCTTGAAGGCTGGCTGGAAAAGCTGAAAACCGTGACATTACCGGTTTTTCCGCAGACTCAGTCTGACCTGAAAAATCTCAATGATGAGGATCTTAATCGCTCAGTTGACCGAATTTGCGCAGACATACTGTTTGATCCAGGGGGCGTGATCGCGATTCTTGGTAAGGCCAATTCGGGTCGACGTGGTGGACTGGATGCCAATGTCTCTACTGTTGAAAACGCCGCCATGATGATTGGTATGAATAACATGCGTTCACTCACCAATGATTACGCGCTACTGGAGCCACCGGGCCAGACAGATTCGGAAAAAGGTTATATGCGTATCGTCGCCCGTGCCTACCATGTTGGTTATCAGGCCTATGACTGGGCAGTGACACGTGGTGATATGATGCCCAAAGAAATCTTTGTCGCCGCGTTCCTGCATGATATCGGTGCGATGGCCCTGTGGTTATATGCACCCGAGCAAATGAAGGCCGTGCATGAACTGAAATGGGAAAAACAGGTATCAGACGACGAAGCCCAGTATGTCATCTTGGGTTTTAGCCAGGAGCAACTGGGCCAAAAACTGGCTGAACTATGGAACTTGCCCGAGATGGTGTTTGAGTGCCTGCATGCCGAGGATGCACATAATCCCAGGGCGATGACCGTTAAACTGGCCAATCAAATGGTGCATCTGTCAGAAACTGGCTGGTACACAGAAGAGATGGTCGAGTGCCTGGAATCGGTCGCGAACCTGCTTGATCTTTCCTACCATGAGATCGTCAGAAAAGTACATAACAATGCGATCGAACTGGCAAGATCCACAGCACTCTATGGTGTGTCGCCTTCAACGGCTTTGCTCCCTATGACATCCGCAGAATGGCCCACCGTGCATGGCGGCAAGCGTGATCAGGAGGCAGGCAAACACTTTTGTCTCATGCCGCAAAAATTTATGTACGACGCCGCCAAACATTCGTTGGAAGGCTTTCTGGCTACCAAGAGTAGTGTCAACGACATCCTCGAAATCGCTATGGCTGGCCTCCACGATGGCCTCGGTCTCAACCGTGTGGTATTTGCGTTATTGAGCAAAGACCTCAACCGCCTGGAAGGGCGTTACATCAACGGCGCCGACAGCGACCCGACCTTCAGCCGTTTCCTTGTTGACGTCGACCTGGGTAGAAAAGACCTGTTCAGTCAACTCCTGCAAAAGCCCCGATGCGTCTGGGCCAATAAGGAAAAGAACGAAAAAATATGGCCCCTGATACCACAAAAATTCATCGAATTGATAGACACCTCTGAATTTTACGCCATGTCAGTATTCGCTCAGGGCAAGCCCCTGGGAGTCTTTTACGCCGACCGCCACCTGGAAGATATCCACCTCGACCAGAAAAGCTATGATAGTTTCAAGGTTTTATGTTCCCTGGTCAGTAAAGGCATAGAATTCGGTCGACAATAAGCCGACCATTGTCAGAAATCAGCCAATCAAAATTGCATAAAAACCCTAACTGCGGTAATCTTTCGCGTTCCGATTTACGGAGAGGTGTCTGAGCGGCTTAAGGAGCACGCCTGGAAAGTGTGTGTACGTTAACTCGTACCGAGGGTTCGAATCCCTCCCTCTCCGCCATATCTAAACCCGGCTATCGCCGGGTTTTTCTATTCTGGAGAGGGAAGGATTCGAGTCTTTGATATAAGGGAGGCTGTCACCTCCCATGTTCGCAAGCTCACCCCTCTCCGCCATTTCAAATGCCTGGCTATTGCTGTGTTTTACTATTTTGAATAGTAAATGTTTCTGTCTCTTTCTAGTACGACACCCGATGAATTGGCTGTGATTACCTTGTTGGGGGGAGGCACTCTGGTAGACAATAATATTAATGTTAAAAAAGACATTACTTTAAACTATACGACTTCCCACAATAATGCCCTTCATTCTGTAGCGGAAGGAAGATCAGATGCCGCCATTGCGGGTATAGCGGCTTTTAAGATAAGCAATTCCAGTTCAAACAGGAACGCCACACGTCAATAATACGATTAGTGCAGCACTATCAAAGAAGGCAGAATATAAAGTACTGGAAGTTTTTTTTATTTTTTGCATATGTCAATATTAATTGCAGATCAACGGGTCGGGCGTTTAGTTGTGGAGTTTGATACTCAATTTATATCCAACGCCATAAATAGCGTACATAGGCAGGGTTTGTTTATTGCAATATCAGAAATTGTTTTCAGTCTGATATTGTTGAGTATTTTAGGCCTGGCACTTACGCGTCAATTAAAAAATCTGACCAATGCAGCACACAATAATTTTTCAGCTTTGGCCATTGGATTGTAGATATCTCTCAGCATTTGACGTGCAAAAATTACTATATACCCTTGCGATACGGGAAAGTTGGTGTCGACTTTGAAAAACCAGGTTCACACAATATTGTGGAAAATCATATTCTGGGAGAATATGTACTAAACGCTTTTCCTCGATCATTTTTCTTACCATAAAAGGTGGCAGTTCAGTTATACACTTATGTTGCAATGCCAGGTAGCGCATATGCGGGTAATCGTTCACTCTAATGGATGTTTTGATTAAAATTTTTTCTCCACCCAGGATCCATTCAGCTGAATTATCTTTCTTACTCCAAGAAGCGCAGGGGAATTTCACTAGATCATGCGGTGATTCGGGTTTGCCAAATGATTTAATAAATTGAGGGGTCGCCACCAGTACATGGCGATAGTCCATCAGTTTGCGCGCAGCCGCAGCTTATGACTCAGTGACTATGCCCATAAATAGTGATGGCCGTTGGAATTAAAAAGATTAACTTGTTATGAATGCAATTGGATATAGATTTCCCTACCGCACACTTGAAAGTGTTCATGTTGATAATGCCTTTGCCTGTATTGTCTGGTTTAAATATAGGATAAAATCGACAAGATATCCCTTGAGGTTTATACTGAAATCGATGGTGCATTTTTAACTTGAATCTGGCTCTTGAGAGGACTGTAATCTTATGAAGGCTGGAAGTTTAAGCAGGTATCGCCTTCAGGTAACAAGCATCAAGACAATACATGAAAATAGCTTAGGTGGTGAAACCAATTGAATCATAAAGATCACTGGGATAATATCTATAAAGATAAGTCTCCTCTTGAGGTTAGCTGGTACCAAAGGAAGCCTGCTATTTCACTGGCATTAATCAGAAAACTCGCACAGGATAAGGCTGATTATATAATTGATGTTGGAGGAGGTGCTTCTACGTTATCTGATTTTCTTTTAGAAGATGGATTCAATCATATAACGGTTCTGGATTTATCTTCTAATGCGCTTGATCATGCCAGGCAAAGGCTGGGTGATAAGTCAGTTCTTATAGAGTGGAAGGTAGAAGACGTAACGAACTTTGTTCCTGGTTGCAGTTATGATATATGGCATGACCGTGCAGTATTCCATTTTTTAACTGCGAAGGAAGAGAGGGTAAAATACAAACAAGTATTAGAGTCGTCTGTCAAGGCCGGTGGCCACGTCATTATTGCAGCCTTTGCAATTGGTGGCCCGACGAAATGTAGTGGTCTTGATATAGTTCAATATGATGCAGTAAAACTAAAAGATGAATTAGGTAAAAATTTTACTTTTATAGAAGAGATATACGAAAAGCACATTACTCCAACAGACAAGGAACAAAAATTCAGCTATTTTGTTTTTACTAAAAATGCTTAATGGTTAGCTGAAAGTTGCAGAGCACCCCAAAAAAAGAAGTAAAAAAACACCCATTGTAAACGGTCAATACAATGAAGATTGGCTGTTCTTTTTAAACATTTATTTACATATAGTAATGATTTTTTCGTAAAGAGTATTGGCCTGAAACGGTTTCACAATGTATCCATCTATTCCACTCGCAACGGCCTCCTTTACTTTTTCCAGTTCAGAAGTCGCTGTCACCATCATAAATGCTGTTGACTGAAGTGTGTCGTCAGCTTTTATAACTTTAAGTATATCTATCCCTGACATCCCAGGCATATTCCAATCACATATGATTAGGTCAAATTGTATGCGTTGTATTTTTGTGAGTGCTTCTTTCCCGCCATTAGCAGTTGCCAAATGAAAGAATCCTACGTCTTTTAAAAATGCCTTCATAATACTTAACATGGAAGGCACATCATCCACGATGAGTATTTTCTTATCTTTTATAGAGTCTGGAATTACCATTCTTTCTGTCCTTTTTGGTATCTATAAACAACACTTGTATTAATGATAATGATTGAGGAAGTTATCATATATAGTGGTATCGGCAATTTAGTTATTATCTGATATGTCTCTAATACTTGACTGCAATTATTACTATAAAACAGATGGTAAGCTAATTCTGCTTATTTTAAATGGTTTGTAGGGGAGTATTGACGAAGAAAGGAGGTTGATGCACTGCGCTATCTTACTCTCCAGGTTGCCGGTTCCAAGGGTAGTGGCCATCCCGGCGGCTATGCATCCAGTGCCGAGGTGCATGCGTCTTTGTTGATGCTCGGTCATACCAATATCGTGACTGAAGTAGGGCATCACGCCCCTGGCTTTTATTTTTCGATGTTCCTCGATAGCTCATTGGAAGAGATGGGTATCTACGCGATGGACGACATGATGCAGCGCTTCCGTGAGTAACACGCAAACAATATGACACCCGTGATATATACAAGTCGTACGGAGTTACAGTTTTACGATCAGCAATCCCGACTGGCCTTTGGTGAGCAGGTGTCGGGATTTTTGATGGAGGTGGTGAGGAATTTGCCGGCAAATACCGGTTTTTTAATCAGTAAGGGCGGTATTACCTCGAACAATATATTGAGCGATGGTCTGGCCTTGCGAGTCGGACAAATATGGCAGGTTGTTCGGTGGTGCGCTGTCCACAAGATCACCCCTGTTTTCCCGGTATGCCGGTAGTGATTTTCCCTGGCAATGTGGGTGATGACGAGGCACTGGCCGCGGCGTACCAACGCCTCATGCCTGTGAGTTAAGTGTTGATCTTGATGCAGTCTATAAATTATAAGGCGATATTTAATCTTGATTGTTGGGACTGTCACTATTATGCTGGGCCTTTCATCGGGTAATAGAAAACTCATGGTTTTCCGGGTTTAGGCAGCGTCCGGAAAACTGATTTTACAAAGAAATAGCTATGGAATTAAACTCTTACATCACGTTTTTATTACTGTCTTTTATGCTGATTATTATCCCAGGGCCGAATGTCCTGGTAATTGTCTCCACCAGTGTGATGCATGGCAAACGTCGTGGATTGCAAACTGTCGCAGGAACAACGCTGGCGATGGCTATTCAATTAATCATTGCTGGTTTGAGTACCACCTGGCTTATACGCGTGTTGGCTGACGGTTTTTATATTCTCAAATGGCTGGGCGTAGCCTATTTGTTATATCTGGGAATAAAACATTTGATGGCTGCCCTGCAGGCACAAAACAAGACGTTTTGCCTGACGGCTTCCGCTTCTTTTTCAAGAGGTTTCTTTGTCTCATTAAGCAACCCCAAGACTATTGTGTTTTTCAGCGCATTTCTACCCCAGTTCGTCGTTTCGACTGAAAGCTATGTGCTGCAAATCACTATTTTATCCTTAACTTTTTTACTACTGGCTACCGTACTGGACTCGTGTTATGCGATATTATCGTCACGCTGCAAGACGCTGTTAGAAAAATATAATATTTATAAACTGCAGAACGGGATAGCTGGCCTGTTTTATTTAGGCGTCAGTGCATGGATGGCTGTCTCACGTCGTACATAGCATCGTAAATCGACATGCCGATATATTGTGCGCTCATCAGGATAGTATTACGGATGCTTTTCGTAATGCAGCCATTTAAAATGGCCATATAATCCATTATGTATTTTAAAAGTCAATTTTAATCGAGGTATTCCGTTAAGCTTGATGGTAGCTGATTAATAATTTTTTTCGTTACTGGTCGGTTAACTGGTGAGCTCTTCAGATGATATAATTACAAATGGTAACTAGCACTGATAATCTAGATTCCAAGCGAGCTGAATTATGGTCGAAATAATAAGAGCGGATTTCAGTGACACCCTGCATGCTGAAGCGCTAGTCAGTTTGATGAGTGCATATGCTCGTGACCCCATGGGTGGTGGGAAAGATTTGGCAGAAGATGTAAAAGCAAATCTGGCTTCCGCTCTCTATCAAAGAGATGATGTGCATGTGATATTAGCCTATGTGGAAGGCAAGCCAATAGGTTTAGTTACGTGCATAGAAGGTTTTTCAACCTTTCGTTGTAAGCCATTACTCAACATACATGATGTCATTGTGATATCGGAATACAGAGGTCAAGGTATTTCCCGGTTGCTGCTCAAAGAAGCCGAGAATATCGCTATGGAAACAGGGTGCTGCAAGTTAACATTGGAAGTCTTGGAAGGCAATCAGGCCGCTCAAGCTGCCTATGTAAAATTTGGTTTTAGCGGCTACGAACTGGATCCTAAGATGGGTAAAGCATTATTTTGGGAGAAAACATTATAGAATTATCGGGCGGCTTTTGACGTCCATATTATTTAAGGAGTTGCTGCATTTTAAATCAGGGCAAAGGTAAACATGCCTATGTAGTTGTGACATCTGGTCGTGCAATGGCTTCATTGGGGCGAGTCCCCCTTGGGGACATCTTGCAATCAGCAATGATCAGCAGCTCTGTTAATGCATAATATCTTCTTGCATCCATACTCGTTATATCGAGAATTTTCTGTAATCTGGAATAGATGGTATTGGGATGCACTGATAGATTTTGTGCGGTTTTCAAAATATTCATATTTGCGTTTGCGTAGGCACGTAAAGTTGTGACTAAAGTACCCCCCGCAACGTCGTCAGCGTGAAAGAATGGTTTGGCCCAAGTCGGTAAGGTTCGCTGGAATTCTTCACCTGCTATATGCAGTAGCAGGCGCTGTGCCGGTATCTGAGAAAATTGAACAACACGTTGTGATAAATCAGCAAGGTCTAGTGCGAGTGAGGCTTCTCGGTATGCGTTGGGGATTTGTGATGTTGAGGGTACATCATTACTGACGCCGATGAGTGCAGCATTACCCACCATCAATAACTCAGACGATATTCTTTCAGCCAGAGCAGTATGCGGAGCTGTCCAGCCGGAGGTGCGACGGATATCGGAAAATATAATAGTCACCTTATTATGGTGTAAATCAATAAGACGATGCGCTGATGATTTTTGAAAAATACTATCTATCGAATCGACCATTCGGCGGGCGCGAGCCAGATTAAGCATTTCAGCAGGGTCAACAGATTGTGCCAAGACAACGCAAAACGACTGACGTTGTTTAAGATAGCCAGCATCATGCAATATTTTTGTTACACGACGATCAGATTCGTCGTAACCTGATAGTAATATACTGAGTAATTCAGTACGCTGATCGCCGGCGATATCCGACAGCAAACGTACCTGCGACACGTAGGTGCTGGCAGCAATCGTACTGATCGCATCGGTATATTCGAAGGCGAAATCCGCTACATCTGTGACGATTTGTTGAGTGTTTTCAGCGGAGATTTCGGTTGTTAGTATTGCTTTACGTACCCAGCGAGAAAAAACTTTGTGACCACAGCGATAGGCATGTAATATTGCTTCCAGAGGGAAGCGTTGCTCAGCACGTTTTCTGGCATAGTCACGTACAAATTCGAAGTCACCTACCATTCCGCCGCCTAACAAACGCAAGATTTCAGTTGTATGTTGAGTGCTATGATTGGCAAAGTCCGGTAGGACTTCCGGATTCCTCGATTCAGAAAATGCAGGTATTTCTCCGAGTACCGTTTCGCTCAATTCAGTATTGATTGCAGGAATGTCTTCTGTCAGTTGCTTCACAGCCCTTATCAGAAAGGGACTGCTGCTAAGGTGACGTAGTGATTCTTTGGCACGGGTAGTAGAGTAGTCGTTCATAGTATCCATTGTGCAGTCTCCACACTTTGTGCTGAGAATTCTCAGTATTTTACCCACTGTAAATGCATTACATTGCTGATATTCTCTAATTCCATTGGTTTTGGCAAGCAAAAGAGTCGGTGATTATACAACCACACATAAACTCAATAATAACGCCAAGGCTAAGTTATTCATATTTCAGTAATAGGAGATTCTAATATGGCTAAATATCTGTTCGTATATCATGGAGGCAAGCACCCGGAAACAAATGAAGAACATGCAAAAGTAATGGATGAATGGGGGCAATGGTTTGGGTCAATGGGTAGTGCGGTTATTGATGGCGGTAATCCGGTTGGTAAATCGACGACAGTCAATAGTAATGGCTCTGTAGTCAATGATGGGGGCAGCAATCCTGCCAGTGGTTATAGTCTCATTGAAGCTTTGGATATTGATGATGCATTAGTGAAAGCAAAAGCTTGTCCTATCCTTGTAGCAGGCGGTTCGATTGAAGTGTCGGAAGCGATTGATATGTGATACGTCTGTAAAATACGTATCAGTAGTAGCTATCAAAGGACTGCACTCGGCTAAACAGTGAGTGTCGAGTGTAGTTCTGCAGATCCAGGGCCATATCCTTAATTATACTAGTCCGTGTTATTACTAATTTAAAAATATGTAAATAATACATTTAACCAAACTATCATCACAGAAAAAAGGTGAGCGACAATGAAAAAAATTGCGTTATCCACGATATCTTATTTTATTCTAACGATGCTATGGGCCTATCCCTGGCATATTATCTGGTTTCATGAGCTATATGCAGAGCTTGGTGCATTCACACGTTCTGAGCCTATAATAGGGCTTGGTATTACTGCCATCATAATTCAAGGTATTGTGATTGCTTATCTTTATCCATATTACTATCGCAGAGGAAGTCCTATCCTTCAGGGTATTAAATTTAGCCTGATTATAGGCTTGATGGTATATACGGTAATGGGTTTTGCGACCGCAGCAAAAATACAGATTGAACCTATTCCTACCTTTCTTGCTTATCACACAGTATTTCAAGTTGTTCAGTTTATTATCACTGGTGCTGCATTAGGATTAATTTATGGTCGGATACCAGAAATAAATAATTCATAAATACCGCCGGAAATGCTATCTTGGCACGATAAATTACGAACTTCTTTAAAAAAACGACTAAAAAGGCTAAAGAGTAGCAATGTATAGTAATAAAATAAGTCTATTTTTTTTGATAAGACCAGTGCCTCTCTTTGCTGGTATATATCTTGTTAAATTCGGTGATAGATGTGACAAATAGAGTAATTGAAGTGGTCACTTGGAAATCAAAGGCGGGTGTCGAAGACAAGGCAATGATATCGGCTGTTGACGGTAAACTACCTGATGTAAAAAATGTGAAGGGGTTTATTCATCAGGCTTTATATAAAAATACTAATAATGAATGGGTCGGTGTGTATTATTGGGAAAGCGAAGCGGATGCGCATAATTCCAATAAAGAAATGGCTGCTAAAGAATCATTTAAAAAACTGATTTCCTTGATAGATGAAAAGAGTATTCGAATTGATGTCATGGCAACATTGCAATCATCAGGATGATAATCTTTCTATCGGTCAATCTGGCTTGAGCATGAATTCATATATTGCAACCATCACCGGCCAGGTTGATATGAGCCTGTAATGGCTGTGTATGCTTATTTACGTCCTTATTTTTATGCTCGAATATCCCTTAATTTATCCATCACTGTTTTAACTATAGTGTCGCAGCGATGACCTGCAAATTCATATGAACTTAGCCCTGCTTTTTCTATATGACCTTCAAAGATTGTTTTTAAAGACCGTTTGGCACGCAGGTAACGCGTTTTTACAACATCATTGGATACGTCCAGCGATCTTGCGGTTTCTGCAGTGCTGAGTTGCTGAATGGCACGCATAACATAAACACTACGGCAGTCCGTGGGGAGTAAATCGATGGCTTCTTCGATTAATTGACGTAATTGTTGAGTGGCTAGCGCGTCCATCGGTTGTGGCTCAAGTGATTTAATTTCATTGAGTTCATGCTTATCATCATCCAAAATATAATGTATACGTTTGGATTTTCGGATCCGCATCATGGCTTCATTGCTGGCGATGCGAGATAACCAGCTGGGAAAACCCGAGGGCCCTTTAAACTGGTGAAGTTGGTAGTATGCTGTAATGTAGGTTTCCTGTACCACGTCCATCGCTTCATCCTCCTCTCCTAGGATGCTTCGCGCAATACGGTACAGACGTTGGTTATGACGACGCATAATGGTTTCAAAAAACTCAAGTTCACCGGCCTTAATTCTAGCGACCAATTCACTGTCGCTTGGTGCATCAGTAGCGGAGTGAGGTGTGTTTTTTGATAGTGCATGTTGTAATTCCATAATTGTTAGTTTACCTGCATAAAGGATTTTTTTCAGTTAATGTGGATAAAAACATGATCAATTGAGCGCGTTCAATAGAGGAGGGTATCCCTGAAAATCCCATATTGGTGCCTGGCACTGTTTCGAGCGGTGCTTTCAAGAACTGGTCGAGTGTTTTAGTTGTCCATATAATGCCTGAGTCTGTCAACGCAGGTGTAAATTCAAATCCAGGGGAGCTGCCAGCACGTCGCTCAAATAAACCACAGTGTTTTGGACCTGTGCGATGATAAGCGAACGTATGACACCCAGTGCATCGGGTATAAATATGTTTGCCGGCAGCGATATTGATGTCACTATCGGAATACGCAATGTTCTGACTGCCTGAAAAACAGGCAAGCAGAATAATTAATTGAAAGATATGATTTTTCATGTTTATGAGAAAAATGCACCGGGTACGGGGTCAAGACCGAGTGCTTGGCGTAAAATTGCCCAATGCATAGCTTCATCGGCTAAAATACTGGCGGCCGCCTTTGCCAAATCGCTATTATCAAATACGGGTATCGCGCCTGCATAAGCACTGACTGCTCCTCTTTCCAGGTCAGCAGCAAACATCAGTACATCACTTTCTTTTTTCAACTGCTTAACGGGAAAATTATAATTGCTTTTTGCATCCACGGCCTGCCCACCGAGTTTTCGGACAGTGCCAGCAAGGGCGTCAATATGTTCCTTGTGATGACCTTGAAATTTGATGGCAACCTTTAATACACCAACACTCAATAAACCACTCTCAGCTCCTAACTGATAAGCGGCTACGGCCTCATGCTCAGCAGCGATAGCGGTATTGAGGATTCGTACGTCTTGCTCGATGTGATTATTATTCGCAGACTTTCCTGCACATGCGCTGTTTAAGCCGCCCATTAATGCGATTGCAGTTCCTGATAATACCAGTTTTCCACTGGCACCCAAAAAACCACGTCTATCTAAGGTACTGTTTGTTGGTTGTTTTTTAGTCATTTTATTCTCCGATTGTAGAAATTAATCCAGCTTATTAGTGTTTCCTGTATAGAGATGCATGAGAACAAAAAAAGTGACAATATTATCGGATTATTTTATGGGGGGCTTGCCAGACTCGTCAGAACAAGCCATAAACAATATGAAGTGAAGTGTATAATAACAATCTGGATATTATGCTCCATTGTATGCAATTAAAATGATGTTGTATCTTTCTGTTTGATAAAAATCATATGCTGAAGAAGAAAAATATTGTGCTGGTTTATGACAAAGAGTGTCCTGTCTGTCATCATTATTGTCATAGCTTGCAGGTGAGAGAGGTGGACAGAGATATCGCGATTGTCAACGCACGTATCGAGAGTGATGTGATGAGAGAAATAACCGAACGGGGCCTGGATATTGACCAGGGCATGGTGTTAAAAGTAGGTCGTAAGATCTATTACGGAGCGGATGCTATGCATGAACTGGCGTTAATGAGCTCGCGTGTTGGGTTCTTTAACAGGGCAAATTACTGGTTATTCAAGTCAAAGACTGTTTCAGCGATAATTTATCCCGTTTTGAGATTTTTTCGTCATTGGCTTCTCAAGATCCTGGGTAAAAGCCGGATTAATAATTTAGGCATGGAAGGGAATGACAAGTTTTAGAAACTAGATAGAGCTAATTCTCTTACTTGTACTGATGGCCTGCGTTGTGCAGACAGACAAATAATAATCTAAAAGAGCATTTATGTTACCAGTATTGAAACTGTTGTTGCCGGCATTAGTCCCGTCCTGGCGCTTCTTTGACATTATCGCACCTTCACCTCGTGTTCAATTTACGCTATTGAATGCAGAAAATGATGTGCCGCAAGAGTGGCATGAATTTCGTCCACACCCGGCTCATCTGCCGCTCCTGCATATGCTTGGTCGGATGTTATGGAATCCACAATGGAACGAGTCGATGTTTGTTGTCAGTTGTGCGGAACGCCTTATGGAATCGCCAACACGGCACAGTGAAGATGAAATAATGAGACGGATTATGAGTGATGTTGTCAATGATACAACGCAGGTTCATTGGGCGGATGCCTCTCATTTGCAATTTCGTCTCCTTATCATAGAACGACAGGAAACAGAGCTGCAAGAGGAAGTGACCTACTATTCACGCATTGAGCGATTGCCCGTGCAGGCTTTAGTGTGAACCTGGAATACGCTGTCCGCTTGACAGAAATACTGATGGGGTTTGCATTTGCCCAGCAGAGTATCGAACACTTAAAGGCACAGACAAGTGAACGCTTTTTGTTTCTGGCGCGACTACTATTGGCTTTGTTGCTCATCATAGGTGTCCAAACTACCTGGGTTGTCGCCTTATTATTGTTGTTGGCCCTAGTCCTATTGCAACGTTATCAGGGGCCGTATAATGGCGGTGCTGATCGCATGGGTTTGTTGATCCTTTGTTGCCTGTGTCTGGTTCATTTCTTGCCTGTGCAACATTGGAAAGAAATTGCGTTTGGCTACCTGGCACTACAATTGGTGTTGTCGTATTTTATTTCAGGTTGGGTCAAGATAGTGAATAAAGACTGGCGCAGCGGCCGTGCCCGATAGTGTT
>Ga0209633_10000634_pt1 | contig 39890 bp, 36 predicted proteins | sample Cruoilmetagenom1_FD_187290 | JGI IMG/M metagenome (GOLD analysis project Ga0209633, IMG submission 187290) | Oil polluted marine microbial communities from Coal Oil Point, Santa Barbara, California, USA - Sample 1 (SPAdes) (version 2) | ecosystem: Environmental > Aquatic > Marine > Oil seeps ...
TTCTATGATGCTGTGATCTATTTTCATAGCCTTAGTTACGGAAATTGTGAACAAGAAAATAGAACGGAAAATGAACGAGTTTGAATGCGACATTTCATGTTTAAATTGGTATTATAACTGTCATCACATATTTAATATATGCTGAGGTTACGCTTTATACTTTTTTTTGAACCTTAAATTCCTAGAAATTATGCCTTCTAACTCAATGAATGTTATCAATTTTAACAGGAAGCAGCTTCCTCAGCGTGATAAATTTATGAATAGGCTTGGCGGTTATCATAAAAAAGGAAAAGTGGAATATGATTTTCCGAAAGCAACACCAAAACAATTAAGTGATATTAAGAAGAAACTTAAAAAGGAAAATCAAATACTTTTGATAAAAGTGACAGGACTTTCAATCATTATAATTATTGGTTTGGTTTGGGTGCTTTTTATGTAATCAAAAAAGACCTCAAAGGTTTCAAAAACCTTTGAGGTCTATATAAAGAATAGATCAAATTTTTAGCTAAGAGCTTCTTTAATTCGTCTAACAGCCTCTTTAATATCATCTTGAGATGCTGCATAAGAAATTCTAATACAATTAGGATTTCCAAAAGCGTCACCAGTAACGGTTGCTACTAAAGCTTCTTCTAATAAAAATAATGAGAAATCTGAAGCATTATTTATGGTTTTACCTTTAATGGTCTTCCCGAAATAGTCTGATATATCTGGAAAAACATAAAACGCACCTTCTGGTTCATTGGTTTTAAAACCGTCTATTTTACTAAGTAAATTCAAGATGAGTTTACGTCTTTCTTTAAACTCATCAACCATGTATTGCACGCTAGAAGGATCTGCTTCCAAAGCTGTAATTACAGCACGTTGTGCAATACAGTTTGCGCCACTTGTAATTTGTCCTTGCATTTTGTTACAAGCTCTAGCAATCCAATCTGGTGCTCCAATGTAGCCAATTCTCCAACCCGTCATTGCAAAGGCTTTGGAGACTCCGTTTACAGTGACTGTTTTATCTTTCATATCTTCAAATTGAGCCATACTAAAATGACCTCCTTTAAAATTGATATGCTCATAAATCTCGTCTGAAACCACATAAATATTAGGATGTTTCTGTAAAACATCTGCCAAAGCTCTTAACTCATCTTTACTATAAACAGAACCACTTGGATTACAAGGCGAGCTGTACCAAATCATTTTGGTTTTTGGTGTAATGGCTGCTTCTAATTGATCAGCGGTCATTTTAAAATCGTTCTCAATAGACGTTTGCACTTCTACAGGAACACCATCGCATAATTTTACAATATCACTATAACTCACCCAATACGGACAAGGTAAAATAACCTCATCTCCAGCATTAAGCATCACAGATGCTACATTAGCTAAGGATTGCTTTGCTCCAGTAGAAACTACAATTTGTGGTAAGGTATAGTTTAGGTTATTGTCGCGCTTAAACTTATTAATAATTGCTTCTTTCAATTCTACATAACCATCTACAGGTGTGTAACTATTGTAATTCTGGTTTACAGCTTCAATAGCAGCTTTTTTTATAAAATCTGGAGTGTTAAAATCTGGTTCGCCCAAACTTAATCCAATAATATCTTTTCCCTCTGCACGTAATTCTCTAGCTTTTGCTGCCATGGCAAGCGTAGCTGATGTCGATAGATTATTAATTCTATCTGAAAGTTGGTTCATTGTAATTAGTTATTTTGATCTGAGAATTGAATTATGCCATGCTTGGCTTTTTACCTAGTTCCTTTAATTGCTGATAATGTTCCGAGATAGCCGTCCAAATAGAGTTGTATTCGTTATAAGGCAGGCTAAATTCTTGAGCAGTTTCTCTTACTATTTTTGCTATATTTTTATAATGAACATGACTAATATGTGAGAATAGATGATGCTCAACCTGTCTATTTAAACCACCAGTGTAAAACTCTACAATCCAACTTTTAGGAGAAAAATTAGACGTTGTAAATAGTTGGTGAACTGCCCAAGTATTTTTCATATTTCCATTTTCGTCTGGTAAAGGCATTTCTGTATTTGGCATTACATGTGCTAATTGAAAAACGACACTTAGAATAATTCCTGCTGTATAATGCATAATTAAAAAGCCAATTAAAACTTGCCACCACGCGTAACCTAAAACTAAAGGTAAAACGACCCAAATTGAATAATAAATTATTTTACCAATGATTAACTTCGTCCATTGTGTCGCAGGATTAGGGAAATCTCCATAAGACAATTTTCTTTTAAGGTATTGGTAGGTTTGTTTAAAATCTGTTGTAATAGCCCAATTAACCGTTAGTAAACCATATAGTAAAAAGGCATAATATTTTTGATATTGATGAATTTTTGACCACTTAGAGTGTTTAGAAAAACGAATAATTCTTCCGGCATCAATGTCTTCATCATGTCCTTGAATATTAGTGTAAGTATGGTGTAGTACATTGTGTTGTACTTTCCAATTGTAATCGTTACCAGCTAATATATGTATACTACTTCCCATGAGTTTATTTACCCATTTTTTACTAGAAAAAGAGCCATGGTTGGCATCGTGCATCACGTTCATTCCTACTCCTGCCATCCCAATACCAATGACCATCATAGATATAATCTGCAACCAAGTTGGGATACTATCAACTGTCAACAAAAACACTAATGGTCCGAGTAATAATGTAAACATTATGATAGCCTTTACGTAAAGCTTCCAGTTTCCTGTTTTTTTAATATTATTTTCTTTGAAATAATTATTAACACGCTTGTTAAGGGTTCTGAAGAATTTTGCAGAATCTGTTCTAGAGAATGATAAGGTTTGTTGTGCCATCTAATCAATATTTAATGTTATAACATAAGGGATTGAAAAATATTATAACAAAACAAAGATAGTTAATAAATAAAAACCAACCATTATTGATTAATGTTAAATTAAAAAAGAATAACCAAGAACGCTACGCAGTTAGAACCAAGGATCTAGACAACATTGGTAATGCATTGATAATTTCGATTTCAATTTATTTTTGTTAGAGTTATGATGTTTTAATATTAACCGTTAATTTTTCTTTGGTATGAGACAGTTAGAGAAACGAGATAAGTTTTAAACAAATACTAATGAAACCTTAAAAATAAGTACTTTTACAGAAAGAAAACTAATGGAACTCATCCTAAAATATTTCCCAGATTTAACCGAAAATCAAATACAACAATTTGAAGCTTTAGAAGGTTTGTACAAAGATTGGAATAGCAAAATCAATGTGATTTCTCGCAAAGATATTGACGAGTTGTATTTAAAGCACGTGTTACATTCTTTGGGTATTGCTAAAGTTATAAATTTTGAAGCTGGTTCCTCCATTTTAGATGTGGGAACTGGAGGCGGATTTCCCGGTGTCCCTTTGGCTATATTATTTCCTAATTGTCAATTTTATTTGGTAGATAGCATCAATAAAAAACTAAAAGTTATAAACGCAGTTTGTGAAGCTATTGAACTTGCCAATGTAAAAACAACACATAGTAGAGTAGAAGCTATCAATGGAACTTACGATTTTATTGTGAGCAGAGCTGTAACCACAATGCCAGAATTTACCACTTGGGTAAAAGGAAGGATTTCTAAAACGCAGAAGAACGAATTTAAAAATGGAATTCTCTATTTGAAAGGTGGTGATTTGTCAGAAGAATTAAAACAATATAAAACGGTAAAAGCGTTTTTATTATCAGATTATTTTGAAGAATCATTTTTTGAAACCAAAAAAGTAATTCACCTACCTTTAAAATATAAAGTTTAATAGAAGTTTTTATAATAGAAAGGTTAAGTCTTATTGCTTAACTATTTTTTTTGTAATAGACTCACCTTCTTCGTTAGTAAAACGAATGATATAAGGCTGTGCAGATAAATCCGAAATATCAATTGTATCTCCACCAGAAATGATGTTAGCTTGTTTTACATTTCTACCTAATAGATCGTAAAAATCTGCAGTTAAGTTTTCGCTAGAGTTTACATTAAGTTCATTCTTAACGTTTGTAGGGTAAACTTCTAGAGAAGATAACGCAGAATCATCAACACTTAAATTTGGGTCAAAATTGTATGTTACGTTTAATGGAGTTCCAATGGTGAATCCACTAGAATCAAATGCTTGAAATCTTAACGTCCAACTCATTGCTGTTGTAGTGCCAATAGGGTTTTGATTCCAAAAATAGTTTCCAATTCCGGTTGAAGCACTAGGCGCAATCATTGCAGCGGTATTAGGATAACCGTTACCTAAGGTTACACTAAATAAACATACACCAGAAAAACATAATTGAACATTAGATCCATCGGAATTTACCATATTATCTACAAAAATTCTCATGTATAGTGTTTCTGTAGCTGAAGTATTAGTAACCTTAAATTTCCAATTACAATCATCATCGTAACCGCAACCTGTTTCTGAAAATGATATAGTTTGACCATCAGTAATGACACTGTCGTCATTATAATTTTTGAGATCAAATTGTGCATAAGATGCAGAAGTGAATAATGATAAAGTAAGAAAAAGTAATATTTTTTTCATAGCATTTATGTTTTTTATATTAAATTGGGTCACAAAATGAATCTAATCAGATAGATAACAAAGATAAGATTTTATATTTAATAAGTAAAGGGAAGTTAGATCGAAACTAAACTTCCCAATTCTTATTTTTAGTTTTAAAATTATTTGTTTACGATAAATTTAGAGCTATAAGATCCATTACCATCATTGATATTCATTATGTAGTGACCAGCATTTAATTGAGATACAGGTAACTCTATATTTTGATTACCAAATAAGCCTTCATAAGATTTAGAAATGACTGTTCTGCCTAACATATCGCTAACTGTAACTTTATAATCTCTATTAACCGCTTCAAAAGCGATATGAATTCTATCTTTAGTTGGGTTAGGGTAAATTCTTACAGAATCGATTCCAGCAAATTCTTCGGTGCTTAATGCTTGTGCAACAGAACTTTGAGAAGCACTTACAATGCTACCACTTGCTTGGTCAATCAAAACAACTACGATATGCATATTGTCTTCGTCACTTGCTGCAGGTATGGTATAATTAAAGTCATAAGAGATACTGTTATTAGCAGTAATAGTTGATGGTACTGATCCAGCCTGACCGTTAAAACCACCTAAAAGTGCTATACCTACATGATCATAAACCATCTGAGATGCAGGTACAGGATTACCAAGATTTTCATAACCTCCCATTGGACCGTTACTACCTCCAGCATAATTATTTGCTTGAGCCCAACCTGCTGAAGTTCCTGATAAGCCATCTTCAGTAATAATAACACCTAGCCTAAAGTTGGCATTAGAATAATTGGTATAGAAATTCGCGCTAGTAGAAATAGTTAAATTATTACCAGCCATAGTTGCACTTGTTGTTAAATCTACAGGTACAACTTCATTTATTTGAATATCATATGCAGCCTGTAATGTAGTCTGTCCTGGGTCAACATCTCCTATCGTACGATCTACGACACCACTCGGATATCCTCCAATATATTGAGCAATTCCACTATCGTATTCTGGTAAAGTCATTGGATCTGCACTTGACGCGTTTGAATTGGTATTGTGTACTGCAACTGCAATTACTGAATTAGGATAGGTGGTAGCCATGTATTCTAATCCTACAGCACCTCTTGGGCACCAAGGACACCAAGTACCAGTAGCTTCTTCAATGAGAACAGCTTTAGTACCAGATTGTGAAATAGTATTAAATTGTAATGTTTGAGAATTGTTACCGGCTTCGTCATCTGCGGTTCCATTTACATTATCAATAGTCACAACTATAGATTTTTCTTCAATAGTACTATAATTAACTTGAGTAGAGTGATTTATTGTTTGCGTCTGCCCAGAAGCAATATTAACATTGAAATTTTCAGAATAATTATTAGTCCCATCATACCAAGAGATATCTAAAGACGTAATTGCTGTAACGCCATCATTTTTAACATCAAATGATACTTGATTGTCAACCGATGTAAGCGAATATCTGTTTAGAGAAGCAGATTCTAGTTCTGCATCTAAATTAAAGGGAGACCTTACCTTGATATCATCAATCCACCATTCATCACCATCATCATTAAGGTGTACAAAAGCAATATAAATCATCATACCATCATAAGCAGATAAATCTACAGTTCTAAGTTCAAATGAGCTAGTACCACCAACAGTAGATTCAATATAGCTGGCAACAGAAGTAAAGTCTGCGTGAGTAGTTTGAGAAGCAGTAGAAACCCTAACCTCATAAGTTGAGCCATATTCATCACCAAATCTTTGTGAAGAATAGAAAGATAATTCTGTATTGCTAGCACTTGTTAAGTCTATTTGACTGGTTACTAACCAATCTTCTGCAATACCTCCAGAGACATTTTCATATGAATTTCTTGCAGAAAAACTCCCAGTATTTTGTACTGCACCTTCTTGAATCCAATTTTGCACAGTACCTAATCCATTAGCGCCAATAAAAGATTCCCAACCCGTTGGAGGGAAAGTAGCTCCTTCAAAGCCTTCTGTTAATAGTGTTTGTGCGACAGTAAATTGCATAAAAGCAAAACAAAGCGCAAATGCGAGGGTAATTTTTTTAATCATAGTGTTGTTGTATTAAGTTAATGAGATTAAATAAAGGCTTGAAGATAACTAAATCACTATTTGTCACAAAGATATGGTACAAAAAAAACGATATTTAGACCTAAATATCGTTTAAATACTATTATTTCGGGTAAACTTAAAACGCAACGGTTAGGTTTGCACTAAGACCTGTATTTTCGGGCACAAATCTACAAACTCCACCAATACATATAAGTCCACCACGTTGGCGACCATAATTAATACCTAATCTTGTGTTGCCTTTACTGTAACTTCCACCAATACTATAGTAGTGGGTTTTGTTTGCACCACCATAATTGTAGTTATCTGCAGCATATACAGCCAAACGTGTAGAGAAATTATATTCTATTACTCCTGCTGCCCAATTTTTACGATCGTCTTCACTCCATAAGTGTTGCACTACAAAACGCGCGGCTTTACCGTTGTCAAACCTCCTAGTGGCTTCAATAACTCCTATATTGGCGAGAATGGATTTTTTTCCTAATGGACCACCTTCTACAATACCTTTATCTACAATGACATTTTGGTAAGTTAAAACAGAACTCCATTTTTTAGACCATTTTTTTTTAACTTCAAGATTAAAATCTCTAAATAATTGGTGGCCTTGTCCAATAAATTTGGCTTTGTACCATTTGTTTTCAATATTGTATTCCGCCTCTAATCCTCCCCAATAAGAGAAGTTCACTGCTAATTTTGTACCGTATTTTCCACCTAACGTAGAGCCTTTTTTAAATGAATAGTACAAATCGAATTGTGTACCAACTTCTCCCGCACGTTGATCAAACGATTCTATGATTAATCTTGGTTGTGGATTGTAAACGTAAATATTTGTTAATAGGTAATCTTGTTGCTTGGTAAGACCAGGAACATAATTAATAACTTGTTGGTTAAAAACGTTTCCTTCTGCTAAACGATCTGAGAAAAAACTAAAATTTTCTAAACGTCTAAACGTAGCGTTTATGCCTAAGCCTTTTTTTGCATAACCTGCATTAACTTGCAAGGCTGTTCCGTCATATAATTTGTTAGACGAAATTACTCCTTCATTAGCAATGATATCTGGATCTTTTACAATGGCTTCAACACCAGCATAAAAATTATCGATTATAAAATCTAAGCGCCCTCCATAAGCTCCAACAGTAGTTGGTATGGCTTCAACGCCATTAGTATCTTGGTTTCTGCCAACGTAACTTCCACCTATTTGTATGTCTACAGACTCAATATTTAGAGCTCCACTTAGACTTAAATCTGCATCAACACCTTGAATTGTACCTGCAGATTCCTCAAAACCATGGCGTTGTTTTCCAAAGACAGCTTTCATACTTAGGTCTTTGGTAACATTAAATTTTACGTTTAATCCTTTTAAGGCATTATTTAGTCCTAATTGTCTATCTTCCCAAGACCGTAATATTAAACCACTTCCAAATTGCTCGTAGAAATAACCACCAGTAATATCTAAACTTTCGTCTTTATAGTTGAAGTAATAAGTAGCCACATTATTTTGATTATCGTAAATTGGGTCGTAACCTAATAAAGCCGAAGGTAAATACGATTCGTATTGCACACCAGCAGTAAACTTACCAAGGTTATAATTTAATAAAAGATAATTATTGGCTCTAAATTGATCTTCTGGTGCTAAGAAGTTAAGACCTTCATCAGTTTGAAGCCATTGCGAATTGGATTCTAATCCTCCATAAAAATTGCCCGTTTCTTGAGCGTTGATAAAGTAGAGGCTTGATAATAGCGTAGCTAGAATAACTAATTTTTTCATTATAAGTGGTTGTTTAGCTGTTGTTAGCGGTAAGTTGTTATTATTTAGATAACTCCTTTATTTTTTTGTACAATTCTAATTCTGCACCAGGACTATAACCAGAATGTTCATAAACAATCTTATTGTCTTTTACTAAAATTGTAAGCGGAATACTTGAAGCATTTAAAGCACGTTTTAAATTGCTATTTGTATCTAACAAAACAGTGTAGTCCCAATCTTTACCATTAACCATTGATTTTACACGCTTAACGGTTCTACTATCATCTACAGAAACCGCTAAAAGTTCAACACCAGTTTCTTCTTGCCATTCATCATATACATCATTTATAGCATCTAGTTCTTTTAAGCAAGGCACACACCAAGTTGCCCAAAGTGAAACAATAGTAATGCCATCTTTGTTTGTTGCGTCCGTTAAGGCTATAGTTTTACCATCCATAGACGTTACATCTACTTTAGGAAGGTTGTTTTGAGCCATAGAAGTTAGGCTAAATAGACCTAAGCAAAAAAATAAAATAAAGTTTTTCATGTGTTTATATTTATTGTTTTTGAATTGTCACATGCTGTTCGCTATTAATCATCCTTTGAGCGACAAAGCTTTTAACATGCTCGTTTCATAATTAATTTTTGAATTTTTGTTACACAATATTAGTTAAATTATTTTCAAATGTACTGTTGTTATAAAAATTAATTAATTTAGCAAAAACAATACAATTGCTATGATTTCAAAAAAAGTGCCAAAGTTATTTTTGTTAATAATTTTATTAATAAGTGTTGCTTGTAGTAAAACGGAAGAGAACGTTCCGTTAACAACTCCAGTTGATTTAATTGATGAAAATCAGTTTGTTAGAAAAGCATCTTTAATCAACCAAGACATTCCTTTTAAAATTGTAACAGAAGACGGAGAAGATGTTACAGATATAGCTACTTTTTATGTTGATGGAGAGTCTATATTCGGAGCAATTTTTTCATCTGCAGTGATTGGCGAATTTGAAGTGTATGGAACTTATATCCAAAATGGATTTGAGATAACCACAGATACAGAATCATTTAGTGTAATTATTCCTAAAAGAAAGATTGTTGTAGAAGATTATACTGGTACTTGGTGTGGTTTTTGTCCTAAAGTAGCTGGAGCTGTTCATTCGCTGAGCGAAGAAACAGATCATGTTACAGTAGTGGCAATTCATGAAGACGCAGGTAGTCCTGTTGATCCCATGCATTTTGACCAAATACAACTGTTAAAAGATGCGTTTGATATAGAGGGTTTTCCTGCTGCGAAGATTAACAGAACTGAAAACTGGCAAAACCCATATCAAAATAACGATGTTACTGGTATAGCCGGTTTAGAGACTAATCTAGCACTTGCTATTAATTCTGAATTAGTTGGTACTGAATTAACGGTTCAGATTAATGTGGTGTATGAAGACGGTTCTGTTCAAGGAGACAAATTGGTTGTTTATTTGTTAGAAGATGGTATTCTTAGCGATCAAACAAATTATTTTGATGAAGATCCAACAAGTCCTTATTATAATATGGGTTTTATAATTCCAAATTTTGAGCATAATGAAACCTTAAGGAATTCATTATCTGGTGTGTTAGGAGATGCAATTCCTGTTACAGCAGTATTAACCGAATATATTGCATCATTTACAATTACCGTACCTGCAAATTATGTTGTTGATAATTTGAGTATTGCTGCTATGGTTGTAGATTCAAATAATATGGCTAAAAATTCTCAACACGCTCATGTTAGTGAAAATAAGCCTTACGAGTAAGATCTTAATATAACTTTAAACCAAAAACCTGAGCAAATTATAGTGTTCAGGTTTTTTTTATATGCTTGAAAATTTAAAAATCAATTTTTTTAGAATTTTGTCATATTGAGCGCAGTCGTAATACTTTGATAATTAGATTATGTATTTTACTTTTTGAAGACTATTTATTCACAATAAACTTAGTTGTATATGTTGTGTTATTTTCTCCAGACACTTTCAAAATATAAAATCCAGAAGTTAAGTTTAAAGGAATTACGGTTCTAGTATCTAATGTTGTATTAAGTTTAAAGATTGTCTTTCCTGTTAAATCGATTATATTAATATTCGCATCATTACTAGAATTAGACAGTAATATCAATTCGTTTTTTACAGGATTTTTTTTCAGTTGAAAAGCAAACAATTCATTATTTGGAATACTCAAAGGAGGATTTAATATTTCGTCTAAAGCAAATGCCACATTAGCTTGTGTTAATTGCACATGAGGCTCACTTTCAGTAGGAATAAATGTATTGACAAATGGTGTTGTTGCTAGGTCTATCGTGGTGTGCCAATCAATTTCATCATTGGGAAATTCTAAAGCTAAAGCACTAATAGAAGGGATAAAACTAAATTTATCAATAGTGAGTGCATTTACAAAATCGCCACCAACTCCTCCTACAGCTCCTATGCCTTGGGTTAGTCCTCCTAAATCAAATAAGCCACCAGGAGCAGCATCAATACCATCAGAATAGGGAAAGGCTTCGCTTTCGGCAACAGAACCATCGATTTCTGCACCAAATAGCTGAATAGAAATACTACTAGCAGTATTTGTAACTCCAGCAGCTGGAGTAAAATTTACATCTATTATAATGCTCGCAGTAAAAATCCCAACTGGGACACTTAAAGTAGTGCTTATTACGGAATAATCATTTGTAACTGTAGGACCAGAATTTCCCATGGCGAAATATGGATTATTAATACCACTACCATTAATTATTGACACATTACGAGCATTCTCAGGAAATCCAGAAGATGTTAAAGAATTAATATTAGTTTCAAATATGGCTCTAAACGGATGAGCTAAGGGTAGCTTTAATGCTGGATCAAAGGTTACTAAATCCGCTCCAGATAAATGTGCTTCTAAATGATCGGTAAGTAATTGTCTTGCTGCAGGAGATCTTAATAAACCATTTATTAACGGTTGCACTTCGGCAACTCCATTGGTATTATTAAAAGCTAAAAAGTTTAATTGGTGTTGTAGACCAATTGGAACATTAGCGCCATGGTGAGGAGAATCAAATGAAATATAAAGACGTGTATCTGCATCCAAAGTATTAGCTTCCATATAATTTAAAGCATAACGAGAAATTATGCCTCCCATACTTGGACCAATTATAACATTTTGTTCTGGGCTATTACCTGATTTATTAGTATTAATGATATTAATTAGCTCAACTAATATCATGGCATTACGTTCCATAAAATCAGCTCCACCATTTATAGTTGCTCCGTCAGCAGTTCTCACATAGGTTGGAAAATTTAATATCACAACATCAAAACCTTCAGCTCTAACCAAATCTGCTAAATTTTGATTTCCCGATCCTCCAGTAAAATCTAGTGAATTATATAAACCAGTAATGTCTCTTGTGTCACCTGGATCAAAACCATCAACAACAAAAATAGGTTTATCTAAAATGTTATCATCACTTAAAAATATTTGATATTCACCTTCTCCAGGATAATTAGTGGCTTCTCCATAAGCTGATAAATCTGGAGTAATTCCAGAAGTAATTGTAGTTTGAGAAGCAAGGATAAATGGTAAACAGAGTAAGATTATAAGGTAATGCTTTTTCATGTTTTTTTTGATTTTCAATTTCTAAAGATACAAAGTTTAAAAGAGTCATTCAGATTTTTATATCGCCTTTCTATAAAACGCAAAAAAATCCTTAAAAGTTAAACGGCTTTTAAGGATTTAGTGTTCAATATAATATGAGGTTTTAACCTAGGAAAGGATATCTGTAATCTACAGGAGTTACAAAGGTTTCTTTTATTAACCTTGGAGATACCCAACGTAATAAATTTTGTGCACTACCAGCTTTGTCGTTTGTTCCAGATGCTCTTGCACCACCAAACGGTTGTTGGCCAACAACAGCACCAGTTGGTTTGTCGTTGACATAAAAATTTCCAGCGCAATTCTGTAAAGCTTTTGTTGCTTCTTCAACAGCATATCTGTCTCTAGAAATTATTGCTCCTGTTAATGCATATTCACTTGTTTGGTCAACTAATTTTAAAGTTTCTGAAAAGGCGTCATCTTCATAAACATAGATTGTCATTACTGGCCCGAATAATTCGTTACACATTGTTGTGTATTTTGGGCTAGATGTTACAATAACTGTCGGCTCAATAAAATAACCTTTAGATTTATCATAGTTTCCACCAGCAATAATTTCAGCATCGCTATCTGCTTTAGCACCATCAATATACTTTGCTAATTTATCAAAAGAGCCTTCGTGAATTACGGCTGTAATAAAATTACTCATGTCTTCAGGTGATCCCATTTTGAAGGATTTCATATCTGCAATAAGATATTTCTTCACATCTGCCCAAATACCTTTAGGAATGTAAGCTCTAGATGCTGCACTACATTTTTGCCCTTGAAATTCAAACGCTCCACGAGCAATCGCAGTAGCAACTTGTTTTGCATCAGCAGATTTGTGAGCAACAATAAAATCTTTTCCACCTGTTTCACCTACAATTTTCGGATAGGTTTTATAGTTGTGTATATTGTTACCAATTTGTTTCCATAATTCTTTAAAAATAAATGTAGAACCTGTAAAATGTAATCCAGAAAAATCTGGACTCGCCAGTACTGTATTTGTAATCATTACTGGATCACCAAAAACAACATTAATTACACCATCTGGTACACCGGCTTCTTTAAATACGTCCATAATTACTTTGGCAGAATAGACTTGGCTATCACTTGGTTTCCAAACCACAACATTACCCATTAATGCCATACAAGCTGGTAAATTACCTGCAATTGCTGTAAAGTTAAACGGAGTTACAGCATAAGTAAAACCTTCAAGCGGTCTGTATTCAACTCTGTTCCATGCATCACTTGTGCTTTCTGGTTGCTCCATGTAAATATCAGTCATAAACTGAACATTGAAACGCAAGAAATCAATAAATTCACAAGACGCATCAATTTCAGCTTGATGGATGGTTTTAGATTGTGCAATCATTGTAGCTGCATTAATCTTAGCTCTATAAGGGCCAGCAATTAATTCTGCTGCTTTTAAGAAAATACCTGCGCGTTGTTCCCATGGCATTTGTGACCATTCTTTACGAGCTTCTAAAGCGGTTGCAATAGCCTCTTCAATATGTTTTTGTTCTGCTAAGTGGTATTCACCTACAATATGTTTATGATCGTGTGGAGGAGACATAGTTCTAGTATTTCCAGTTTTTACGTCTTTGCCGTTTATATATAAAGGGACTTCAACCTTAGAGTTAAACATTGATTTGTATGCTTCTGCGGCAGCTTTGCGTTCTGCTGATCCAGGTGCGTAAGTCATAACAGGTTCGTTAACTGCTACAGGTACATTAAAGAATCCTTTTCCCATCGTTAAAATTTTTTTAGCGTTCCCGAAATATCGGGAATCTTGTTTGTATTTTATATTATATGAATGAGATTCCCACTTTCATGGGAATGAAATTTTGAAAGTGCAAAGGTACAATATTTATAAGATATTATTTCTTTCAAACGTTATAGTTGCGTGATGCTTAGAAATATAATTTTTTGTAAGTTGCTCAATTAAATTTCGACTTTTTTTATGTCTAGAAACGATGCTTTTATTTTAACCCTTGCTTATCCTGAAACTGTAGTTGCGCATCCTGAAGAGTGGTACACTATGTTTTTGAGATTTTTGGGTGTTGGAAATAAGAACTATGTAAGAGCTGGACATGCTGCCTTAGTATTAATTAAAAAAGAAACAGGCGCTTTAGAGTATTATGATTTTGGTCGTTATATTACTGCACTTTCCTACGGAAGAGTTAGGAGTCAAAAAACGGATTTTGAACTTAAAGTGCCTTTAAAAGCTGAAATAGAAAACGATACCATTTTAAACCTAAATACCATTTTAGAATTTTTTGCAACACAGCCAAAATTTACACATGGAGAAGGTTATTTGCATGCATCAGTTTGCAAAGTTATTAGCTATAATTTGGCTAGAACTTTTATTGATAATATACAATCTAAAGGGTTTGTAAGATATGCTGCCTTTATTAAAGATGCGAGTAATTGTGCACGTTTTGTTACTGATGTCTTAATTGAAAGTACTACAAATACTAAAATTAAGAAACAACTTATAAAGTCCAAATGGTTTACGCCAAGTACAATAGGAAATGTTGTGATTGCGGATACTGAAAATTGTGTTTATAAGATTTCGGAATTAGGCGAGTTTCATAAGTTCAACTCAACAATAAAAAAAGAAAATATTCGATTATTTTTAGATCAATTAAAAGCTTATAATCCTAGTTTGGTAGGATCGCTTCAACCCAAAGATAATACTATTAAATCTAATGATGCGCAATGGTTAAGTGGTACTGGATCTGGCGCGTGGTTTGAAATTTATGATTTAAATAGTAAAATAGAATATCGATTTAGACGAATTTCCTGTTATGGAACAATAGATTGTGATGGAATTTACAGAATTGATAAAGAAGGGTTTGATATAAACTTAGACTATCAATTTCAACATCATTCTAATTGCTTATGTTTTTATATAGAGCAGGATTCTATACAATATAGGTTCGATTTTGTAAAAGAATTTAAAAAGAAGGGTGAGTTTTGCCATTTAGACAGAGTAAAGAATGAACGATGAGAAACCGAAGGTTCAGCGTAGCTAAATCTTATGTCGAACTCAGTTCTAATATTAAAATATTGAGATTCCTCAATACTTCGGAATGACATTCGTTAATCTTAGTTAAGCGCAAAAGGAGCACTCAATTTAAAAGAAGGGATATAAACTTTAAACTTATTCGTTTTTGTGAAGTTTACCATGTTATAATGGCCTTGCATAGCACCAAAAGGCGAGGTTAATAAACAACCAGAATTATAAGTGTGAGATTCGCCTGGTTTTAAAACAGGCTTTTTACCAATAACACCTTCTCCTTCAATAATTTCTTCATTATTTAAAGCATCGAGGATTTTCCAGTGTCTAGAATTTAGCTGAACAGAATCTTTACTTTGGTTTTCAATAGTTACTTTATAACCAAAGGCAAAGTGCACTTTATAGTTTTTATAAAATGTGCCTTCAAAATTGGTTTCTACAGAAATTTTTATTCCGCTTGTAACTTGTTGTACCATGTATTTAATAGTTATTCTATGCTAAAGTAACATAATTTTTGAATGAAGCATTATAATTCGGTTAAGTGGTTACATTTTTTAACAAATGAGCACCAACGAAGGTTTCTAAGGTTTTAAAAAAGTTAATAATATCTTCTTTCTCCAAAAGACTATTTATAGTTACCATTCGTACAAATTCTGTATTGCTGAAAGTTCCAAACCCAACCATAAGCTCTGAATTTTCATACAGTGCTGTACAGAGTTCATTTGCAGAAATACCTTTGTAATTAAAACATACGGAAATTGAATTATCAAAGCTGTATAGTGTATAATCATCGTTATTGTTAATATAATCTCTGGCTATTTGTGCCATTTCAAATTGTTTATCTACAATCTTTTCAAGCCCTTTTGTGCCAACAGATTTCCATAACGTCCATAATTTTAAAGCATCATTTCTTCTTCCACATTGCAATGAGGTTTTTCCTAAGTTGAAATCGTCACCATCGGTTTGGTATAAATAATCTGCTTCGTTAGAAAAAGAATGGTGTAATTGATCTTTGTGTTGCGTTACTATAATTGAGCAACTTAAAGGAGTGCCAAGCATTTTATGTGCATTAACACTAAATGAATCTGAATTTTCTAAACCTTTTACTAAATGTTTGTACTTATTGCTAAAAATCACTCCACCACAATATGCTCCATCAACGTGAAGCCATAAATTATAAGTTTTACAGACTTGGCTAATGGCATCAATATCATCAAAAGCACCAAGAACCGTTGTACCAGCTGTGGCATTCACGAAGAAAGGTTCTAAACCTTTACTAATATCGTCTTTAATTAGTTGTTCTAAATGTTCTGCAAGCATTTCTCCTTTATTATTGGTGTTTACTAATCTCACTTGGTTTTTACCAATACCAGTTAATGCCGCATTTTTAGAAATAGAATAATGCGATGCAGCAGAAGTGTAAAGCGTCATTGGTTTTGATAAACCTTCTGCTCTTATTGATTTATTTTTAGCATCTCTAGCCATAATAAGCGCCATCATGTTACTCATGGAGCCACCAGGTGCTAATGTACCATCGCTATTTTTAGAATAACCTGCCAACTTACAGATGTTCTTTAGTACTTGCTTCTCAATACCAACTTGAGGACCAGCAACTTTATAAGTGTACATACTATTATTAAACATCACTGCCAATAAATCGCCTAATGTTGCTTTACCAATTCTGCCTCCAAATAATTGATTAAAAAATGATTTTGAGGCTGTTTTAGGAGTACTCTTTATAATGTCTTTGAGAATGTTCTTTAAGTCTTCATCTATAAGTCCATTACCATTTAGTGATAAGTCTAATTTTTGATATAAATCTGAAGTAGAAATAGGATTAGCTACAGGCTGATTTGTTTCTTCTTTAAAAAGTTCGTCGCATAATTCAGAAAAAAGGGCAATATCATTTTGCATTTTATAAGTGATTTAATGAGATGGAGATGAGAAAAATTAGTCTTAGTTCTCAGAGATATTTACAATTTTTAATTAGAAATACCTACTGAATTCGCTTCGCCAAAACCAATAAGGCGATCATAACGAGCACCAAGATCTCTGTAATAAACTAGAACTTTGTAGTTGTTCTCTGTTTCCCAGAAATCTCCACTTATTATGCCTTCATCCAATTCTTTGGTTTCTCTATTAACTGCGACAAATTTGTAATTGTAGAAACCTTGCTTTAATCGCATTATGCATTCATAACGTCCACTTTCTGGATTGAATTCCATTTTTGTTATAGGTTCAATCATAAACGCATTAAAGTTTCCATATACATGAAGGTCTTTTCCTTTTAATTCATCATGAAATAATGAGAAATGAACCATAACATAATCTGCTTCAACATCTGGATTTGATCGATCTATAACATGAACTTGAAAGTTTCCATTAATATCTGGGTTATAAGTGTAAGGTCTATTTTTTCGTGATATATTGGTATATAAATAGTTATGATATAGCTCTTTTAAATCTATGAATTGTACACCAACATTGGCAGCTCTAACATCTTTATTTTCAAAAAATATATACTCGTTTCCTCCCCAAAATGCAGATTCAGTATCATAGCGATAAATAAGTTCGTTACCTAAAGTGTATTGTGGTTTTAAGTCTGAAATTGAAGTGTTGAGGTTGTTATTCTGAATTACAAGTGTTTTAATCGTTTCTAACGGATTGTTTAAATTCATGCCATTAGTTGAAATAACAAGGTCAACAGATTGTTTTTCTGCTATAACTTTTACATCTCTAGAACGTTTTATTTTAACTCCTACATTTGCTAAATTTTCATAAATCATAAATTTTCTACTGAACATAAGTTCGTCATAATCATCATAAATGGAAATCATATAGTTCCCAGTTTTTAACAACGCACGCGTCTGGGAATTTGGGATTCTTAAATCGTAATGCGAATAAATCTGCAAGGTATTAAAGGAGTTTTCATAGGTTAAAATTCTTTGATTATCTAAGCCTTTTAAATATTCAGATTTAACTAGAGGTGAAGGTGTCCAGTCAAAATTAAAATGCTCAATAACGTAGTAAAAATCTTCTTCATCTCCAGTTAAAGCGTCAAACTCTAGTGCTAAAGATTCACCAAGTTTTAAAATAGGTAATTGTCCTTGCGTAGTTTTACTCTTAAAGGTAATAGTTTTTATAAAGTCTGGCGGATTAAGTTCTTCAGCGACTTGAGAAAATGAAATTATTGGAACTAGTAAAAGTATTAAGAAGTGATTAAAAGTTGTTTTCATTATTAAAATTTTGCAGTGCATAAAGATAATCAAAATCTGTGCCTTAATAATATAAGACTTATTTAAAATCATTATAAATAAAAATCTTCACTTTAATTTGAAAAACTATTTAAGCATTAATTCGTAAATTTGCACGGATTTTTAGATAACTAATCTTTAAGTATATGTCAAAAGACATCAGAATAAAAAAGGGTTTAGATATAAAGTTAGTCGGTGAAGCCGAGCAAACTACAGAGAATGCTATTATTAGTAATTTCTATTCAATAAGACCCGAAGATTTCCACAGTATTATCCCAAAACTTGTTGCAAAAGAAGGTACGCGTGTTAAAGCAGGTGAGACGTTGTTTTACAATAAAGATAATGAAGCTATGAAGTTTGTTTCACCAGTTTCTGGAGAGGTAACTGAAGTACAGCGTGGGCCAAGGCGTCGTATAGACGCTATTAAAATTACTGCGGACAAGGAGCAAACACATGTAGATCATGGTAAATTTGATTTGTCTGCTGATGCAGAGAAAGTTAAAGCACATTTACTAGCTTCTGGTTGTTGGGCTTTTATAAGGCAACGTCCTTATGATGTTGTTGCAAATGCAAATAAAACACCAAAAGCAATTTTTGTGTCAGGTTATGCAAGTGCGCCTTTAGCAGCGAATTTAGATTATACTTTAGCTGGTAAAGAAGCTGAATTGCAGGCTGCAGTTACGGCTTTGTCAAAGTTAACTGAAGGTGGAGTTCATATTTCAGTAGGAAGTACTAATTCACCATTAGCAAACCTAAACGATTCTACAACTTATAAAGTTTCTGGACCACATCCTTCAGGGAATGTTGGAACTTTAATTAATAAAGTAAGTCCTGTAAATAAAGGTGAAGTTGTTTGGACAGTTAATGCACAAGATTTAGTAATTATAGGTGAGCTATTATTAACTGGAAAGTTTAATGCTGAGCGCGTTGTTGCTTTAGCAGGTTCTTCAGTTAAGAAACCGCGTTATTTTAGAACTAAAATTGGTTCTGAAATTTCAACAATGGTTTACGATAATGGTGTTGAGCAAGATGGAAATGATCGTATTATTTCTGGAAATGTATTAACAGGTAAGCATGTGCAACCAGATGGTAGTTTAGACTATTACAGTAATGTAATAACTGTAATACCAGAAGGAGATGATTATGAATTATTTGGTTGGAACAAACCAGTTTTTAATAAAGTTTCTACATCTAGAGCCTTAACTTTTTCTTGGTTAAGCCCAAAAAAGAAATACGATTTAAATACTAATACAAACGGGGAGCATCGTGCATTTGTAACTACAGGAACTTATGAAGAAGTATTTCCTTTAGATATATATCCAATGCAGATTTTAAAAGCTTGTATGTATCAAGATTTAGATGAAATGGAAGCTTTAGGGATGTACGAAGTTGCACCTGAAGATTTTGCATTAACAGAATTTGTATGTGTGTCTAAACAGCCACATCAAAAAATTATAAGAGAAGGATTAGACTTAATGCTTAAAGAAATTGGATAATATAAATTAGGTTATTCTAGATGTCATGCTGAGCGCAGTCGAAGCATCTAGGAACTAAATAATATACAAATGGGTTTAAAACAAAATTTACATAATTTTAAAGTAAAAAATAAAGACAAAAAATGGTTGCCAGCATTTTCGGCAATACATACGTTTTTATTCTTACCTAATGAGACCACTCACAATGGTACTCATATAAAAGCAGCCGATGATTTAAAACGAACAATGAACACTGTTATTATGGCAATGGTTCCTTGTTTAATCTTTGGTATGTTCAATGCAGGTTACCAACATCATTTAGCATTTGGTGAAATTACACAAGTATCAGGAGGATTCTTTAGTTCAGGATTTTGGACTATGGATAACTTTTTAGTTGGTTTCTGGAAAGTGATTCCTCTAGTAATTGTGTCTTACGTTGTAGGTTTAGCCATCGAGATTTTATTTGCTATAAAAAATAGTCACGAAGTAGAAGAGGGTTATCTGGTAACAGGAATGCTTGTGCCATTAATTGTTCCTATTGATACACCATTATGGATGCTTGCAGTAGCAGTTGCCTTTGGTGTTGTAATTGGTAAAGAAGTATTTGGTGGAACAGGAATGAATATCCTTAATCCAGCATTAACCATACGTGCATTCTTATTCTTCGCCTATCCAACATGGATGTCTGGTGATAAAGTTTGGGTACATGGGGCTGTAGAGCAAGATCAATTGATTGCTGCAGGACAAAATGTTGATGCTATATCTGGTGAAACCATTTTAGGTAGTTTAGCACAAAACAAAGGAGCTAGTTACGAAATTATGGACATGTTCTACGGTTTAATTCCTGGTTCAGTTGGTGAAACATCAACGTTATTAATATTATTAGGTGGCTTATTCTTAATCTTCGCTAAAATTGGAAGTTGGAGAATTATGTTATCCTCTGTAGTAGGTGCTTTAGTAATGGGTTTAATCTTCAACGGAGTTGTTGCTCAAGGATGGATTACTGAATCTAGTAAATTCTTTGGATTAATGGATACAGAATTCTGGCAGCATTTATTAATAGGCGGTTTTGCTTTTGGTACTGTATTTATGGCTACAGATCCAGTAACTGCTTCACAAACAAATAAAGGAAAGTGGATATATGGTTTCTTAATAGGATTTATTTCTATTATGATTCGTGTATTCAACCCAGCATACCCAGAAGGTGTAATGTTAGCAATTCTATTAATGAATGTGTTTGCACCAACAATTGACCATTATGTGGTTCAAGGAAATGTAAAGAAAAGAATGAAACGTGTAAAAGCTAAAGTTGCGTAGTCATGGAACAAAGAACAGATAAAAATTCATATACTATAATTTTTGCCATTGGTATGGTATTAGTTGTAGGTGCTTTATTAGCGTTTTTAGCGTCTTCGTTAAAACCTATTATTACTGAAAACGAGCGTTTAGAGAAACAACAAAACATCCTATATGCAATGGGTGTAAATGCTAATGAAGGTACTAGTGCAACTTTTGTTTCAACAGATGAAGCACCAGAACTTTTTGATCAGTATATCAAACAGCAATTAGAGGTTCAAGGCGGTAAAATTGTAGAGAATGATCAAGCTTACTTAATAGATGTTAAGAAGCAACAAGCCAATGCTAAAAATGGTGAAGTTAGGAAGTTACCGTTGTTTGTAGGTGAGAAAGATGGTAAGACATTTTACATCGCGCCAATACGAGGTAAAGGGCTTTGGGATGCTATTTGGGCTTATGTGGCTCTTGATAAAAACATGGTTGTTCAAGGAGCTTATTTTGACCATAAAGGAGAAACTCCAGGATTAGGCGCTAATATTAAGCAACGTTTCTTTATGGACGATTTTATTGGTGAGCATTTATTGTCAGATAGTGGTACTTTTAAAGGTATCAATGTTGCAAAAGGAAATGCAGATCCAAAGAATAACAATAAAACAGATAATGAGGTTGATGCTATCGCAGGTGCTACAATCACAGGTGATGGTGTTACAGCAATGATCAAAAAAGATTTAAAGCTGTATCTACCTTATTTTGAAACTTTAAAAGGAAATTAAGACATGGGAAAAGACAGTAGATTAATATTAGACCCATTAGCAGATAATAATCCAATTACAATTCAGGTATTAGGTATTTGTTCTGCCTTAGCAATTACTGCTGAGTTAGAAGCATCGATTGTGATGTCTATTTCAGTATTGTTTGTATTAGGTATTGGTAACGTTGTTATTTCTTTAATGCGAAATATCATTCCTTCAAAAATTAGAATTATTGTACAACTTATCGTTGTGGCTACATTGGTAATTATTGTGGATTTAGTGCTAAAAGCTTTTGCTTACGAATTAAGTAAAACGCTTTCAGTATTCGTTGGATTAATTATAACCAACTGTATCATTATGGGACGTTTTGAAGCTTTCGCTTTAGGTAATAGTCCATGGCGATCATTTTTAGATGGCATTGGTAACGCTTTAGGATATGGTGTGATTCTGATTATAGTCGGATTCTTTAGAGAATTATTAGGTTCTGGTACATTATTAGGTTTTCCAGTATTAGGGGATCCTATTGAAAAAACTGGATTATATGCTTTTGGATATGAGAATAACGGATTTATGTTATTATCACCAATGGCACTTATAGTTGTAGGTATTATTATCTGGATTCAACGTAGTAGAAACAAAGCATTAATCGAAGATTAAAATTTGGTTGCTAGTTGCTAGGTGTTAGTGAATAGACTAACAACAAACAACAAACAACAAACAACTAAAATATATGGAACATTTAGAATTATTTTTTAAATCGATATTTATAGACAATATGGTATTTGCTACATTCTTAGGAATGTGTTCTTACCTTGCTGTATCTAAAAAGGTGTCAACGGCTGTTGGTCTTGGTGCTGCTGTAATATTCGTATTAGCAATTACAGTACCATTAAACTGGTTGTTAGATCAGTATATATTACAACCAGGTGCTTTATCTTGGTTAGGTGAAGACTATGCAAGCTATGATTTAAGCTTCTTATCCTTCATAATGTTTATTGCGACCATTGCAACTATGGTACAATTGGTAGAGATTATTGTTGAGAAATTCTCACCTTCATTATATAACTCATTAGGTATTTTTTTACCGTTAATTGCAGTGAACTGTGCGATTTTAGGTGGATCTTTATTTATGCAATCTAGAGAGATAGAAACTTTAGCCTTAGCATTAAACTATGGAGTTGGTTCTGGTATCGGATGGTTTTTAGCCATTTTAGCCATTGCAGCTATTCGTGAGAAAATTAGATATAGTAATGTACCACCAGCTTTAAGAGGTTTAGGTATTACATTTATTATTACAGGTTTAATGGCAATTGGATTTATGAGTTTTGGTGGAATGCTAACAGGTGGTGATGAAGAAGAAACAAAGCCAGAAACTACATCTGCTGTTATTGAAGTCATAAAAGAAGACATTAAAAAAGAGGAAGTAAAAGAACAAGAAGTGGTTGCTGAGCGTAGTCGAAGCATAGCTGAAAATACAAACAACTAATTGATTAGTATGATGATATTAGCCGCAAGTACAATCGGAACTATAATAGCAACAGTAGCAGCCTTTTTATTGGTGACGCTTTTGTTGGTATCTCTATTATTATTTGTAAAACAGAAATTGTCTCCATCTGGTCCTGTAAAAATCAAGATAAATGGTGAGCGTGAAATTGAGGTCGCTTCAGGAAGCACCTTATTAACGACATTAGGTGGAAATAAAATATTCTTACCATCTGCATGTGGTGGTGGTGGAACTTGTATTCAATGTGAATGCCATGTTTTATCTGGTGGAGGTGAAGCGCTTCCAACAGAAATCCCTCACTTCTCTAGAAAAGAGTTGGCTCATGGTGCACGTTTATCTTGCCAAGTAAAAGTAAAGCAGGATATGGAGATTACCATTCCTGAGGAAGTATTTGGTATCAAGAAATGGGAAGCAACTGTAGTTTCAAATTATAATGTAGCGACGTTTATTAAGGAATTTGTAGTTGAAATTCCTGAAGATATGAATTACAAAGCTGGTGGATATATTCAAATTGAAATTCCTCAGTGTGAAATAAAGTATTCAGATATGGATGTTTCTGCTCACCCAGAAGATCATCCTGGTGAACCAGATAAGTTTAAAGCAGATTGGGAAAAGTTTGGTTTGTGGCCTTTAGTTATGAAAAACAATGAGCTTGTTGAACGTGCTTATTCTATGGCTTCTTATCCTGCTGAAGGAAGAAAGATTATGCTTAATGTACGTGTTGCAACACCTCCTTTTGATCGTGCCAAAGGTGGCTGGATGGATGTAAATCCTGGTATCGCTTCGTCTTATATATTCAATCAAAAAGTTGGTGATAAAGTAACAATTTCAGGACCTTATGGTGAGTTCTTTATTAATGAGTCTGAGTCAGAAATGTTATATGTTGGTGGTGGTGCTGGTATGGCTCCAATGCGTTCACATTTATACGAATTATTTAGAACTTTAAAAACGGGTCGTAAAGTAACGTATTGGTATGGAGGACGTTCTAAAGCAGAATTATTCTACATACATTACTTTAGAGCTTTAGAAAAAGATTTCCCAAACTTTAAATTCTATTTGGCATTATCAGAACCAATGGAAAGTGATAACTGGAAAGTTAAAACAGATATTAATGACGAAGCTGGTGATGGCTTTGTAGGATTCATTCATAATTGTGTAATAGAAAACTATTTAAAACATCATGAGTCACCAGAAGATATTGAATTATACTTCTGTGGACCACCATTAATGAACCAAGCTGTTCAGAAAATGGGTGAAGACTTCGGAATTCCAGATGAGCATATTAGATTTGATGATTTTGGAGGCTAAAATTCCTATGAAGGCAGGAATCTCTTAATCGAGATTCAAATAACATATTTCAAAACCAGTACTAAAGTTTCTAGTGCTGGTTTTTTAGTTTACTTATATTCCATAATCAAAAATACAGCTGTGGTCTCTCCAATATTTAAAACCTCATGCGAAGCAATTTCATCGTTACTAAAGTTAAAGCCAGTAGGTATATTTACTTCTCGTGTACCTGTCGTATCAGTTATTCTGAATTTTCCACCTGCAAGTGTATATCCAACATGTGGATTGTGGTAATGTTTTTCGTGCCCAACACCAGGCTCAAAAGTGCATTTAAGGACTCTTAGTTCTTCGTTATCTTCTATAACCTCACATACTGCTTTGCCTTTCCAACCAGCTTCTAAGGGATCTGGTAAGGTGGTATTTTTGTTTTCACAATTAGCTACTAAAACAATGAGGCATAACCAAAGATTTGAATAAATAATTCTAACTTTCATAATTATATTAAATTACACAAATTTAAGAACTATATAACAAAACCCATTTTTATTTCGTTTTGGTATAATGAAGAGAGTATTACTTATTTTATTATTGTTGGGTGTAATTATTTTTTTGGCTTTTCAACTAAAACCAGTTAAAAATGCTGTTGACACAGTTGCGGCTATAATTGAAACTCCTGGTATAATTAACAAGGATAGTTTAACTATAGAATCTAGAGTTAATATTCCTGAAGGCTACAAACGTGTAGATTATATTAAGGGAAGTTTTGAGGATTATCTTAGAAATTACAAGTTAAAACCCTTTGGAAGTAAAATAATTAACTACGATGATTCTGAATATTTCTGGCAAAGAGGACATATTGGAATTTTAGAAATTCCTGTGCCAAAAAATGGACTACAACAATGTGCAGACGCATTAATTAGAATTAGAAGTGAATACCTTTGGGACAACAATAGAAAGGACGAAATAGGTTTCAAATTTACCTCTGGGCATTATTGCTCTTGGACAAAATATGCTGAAGGTTTTAGGCCTAAAATTAATGGTAATAAAGTGACTTTTCATAAAACTGCCTCAGCAAATCATTCTAAAGTTAACTTCTATAAATACTTGAATCTAATATATATGTACTCTGGGACGCTATCACTTTATAACGAACTGGAATCTGTTAATGCAAAAGATCTGCAACTAGGTGATATGCTTATTAAAGGAGGTTCTCCAGGACATATCGTAATGATTGCTGATGAGGTGATTAATGATAAAGGTGAAAAACTGTTTCTATTATTTCAAGGGAATACACCAGCGCAAAGTGTACATTTAGTTAAAAACCTTGAAAGTTCTTATATTTCCCCTTGGTATCAATTAAAAGATGATGCTGTAATTCCTGTTTCAAATTATACATTTGGAAGTGCTAAGTTTGTGCGTTTTAAGTAAGTTTCTCTTTTTTCTGCTCACATTTTAAAATTGTTTCGATGTAGCTATATATAAACATAGAACTCGTTTGAACTTTTTAAGTTATAGCGAAAATTAAAGATTTTGTACTTTGTTGAAGTCATTTTTTATTTGCATAGCATCGCTAGGGAAATAAAAAATGACGAAAACATGGTGCAAAAGATAAATTTTTTAGCAAATTGAAAAAGTTTAATCGAGTTCATAAAAAGCTATTAATTATGAAACGATTTTTACTTCCGCTATTATTTTGTGTTCTAAGCAACATAATAATCGCACAAACCACATGGACAGACAATGGTGCAGACTCAAACTGGAACAATATAGGCAATTGGAATAGTGGAGTAGTACCAACTGCAACAGACGATGTTATTATCCCATCAGGATCTACAGTAATTTTAAATGTTAATGGATTTGTTAAATCTATTAATCTTGAAGGTACTGCTGTACTTGAAATGCATAATGGATTAACTTATACAGAGCCTTCCATTATTAGTGCAAATTCAACATTAAACTGGCATTCTGGTTCTTTAAATGGGACCACAAGCACAATAACTAATTTAGGTGTTATAAATACTATTTCTACTTTAGCGCACTTTATTTCTGGAGACTCTACTTTAGAAAATCACGGAACAATAAATATAATGTCTACAGGAGATTTAATTATTAATAGTAACGGAAGTGTAATTAACAATACTATCAATGGTATTATTGATATGCAAGTAGATGCTGGTGATATATCAGGTTTTAATGCTGTAGGTGTTTTAAATAATGTAGGATTGATAAAGAAAACAACATCGGTTGGCAATGCACAAATTAGTACTGGTTTTAACAATAATAATGGTATAATTCAAGTTGAACAAGGAAGCCTTACAATTAGTGGTGGCGCAGAAAAAAACTTTACAGATGGCAACTTTAACGTTTTTGCAGGAGCTGTAATGTACTGGAGTGAAGCAATTAAACCTTCTGGTACTTTACAAGGCACTGTTAATGGCGATTTATTCTGGAATGATGACATTATTATTCCTGTAGGTGAAATAGCAACTTTTAATTTTTCTGAATCTGATAACTTTTATTGGGCAGCAGGAACATTAATTGGAGGAGGAACTTTAATTAATGCTAATGTTCTGAAATTATCAGGTACTTCTGTACATAATATGTATGACGCAACTATTTTAGAAAATCAAGGCACATTAAAAATAATGTCATCAGCAGATTTAGTGCTTAGTTTTGGAAGTACAATTAATAATCCATTGGGAGGTACAATAGATATGCAAGCTAATTCTGGAAATATTAGATGGTTTACTGGATCAGAAGGTGTAATAAATAATGCAGGACTAATAAAGAAAACTACATCTGCTGGTGAAGCAGAAATAAATGCTATTTTAAATAATAACAATGGCACAATTCAAGTAGAAGAAGGATCACTTAAAATTCAAGGTGGCACCGAAAAAAACTTTACAGATGGTACTTACAATGTTTTTGCAGGCGCAATAATGAATTGGTCAACAACTATTCGCCCTTTAGGAACCTTTGAAGGAACCGTTGCTGGTAATTTAAATTGGAATGATGACATTATTATTCCTGTAGGTGAAACAGCTACTTTTAATTTTTCTGAAACCGATAATTTTAATTGGATTTCAGGGATATTATTAGGAGGAGGAACTTTAATTAATGCTGATGTTTTGAAATTAACAAGTACCAATGCACATAATATTTATGATGCAACTACTTTAGAAAATCAAGGCATATTAAAAATAACTTCATCAGGAGATTTAGTGCTTAATTTTGGAAGTATATTAAATAATACAAATAATGGCATTATAGATATGCAAGCCAATTCTGGAAACATTAGATGGTTTACTGGAGCAACAAGTGTTTTAAATAATGCAGGTTTAATAAAAAAAACAACGACTACTGGAATAGCAAAATTAGAACTAGAAATAAATAACTCTGGGACCATAACAGTAGAAACTGGTGAACTAGAAATTACAGGAGATTTTCTTTTTACAAATGAAGTTTCAGGAATTGTTAATGGAATAGGGATTTTAGATTTACCTGAAACCACTTATTTCACCAACAATGGCACCTTTGCACCAGGATTATCACCAGGAACTTTAAATATTCAAGGTGATTTTAAATCGTCTTCAACTTCTGTTTTAGATATTGAATTAGATGGTTTGGTAGCAGGAACAGAATACGACGTTTTAGCTATCACAGGCACTAATGTAGAATTTGGTGGCATTGTTAATGTTACTTTAGGTTTTGAGCCCTCAGTAAATGACGAATTTATTATTGCCACAACTACAGGCATAATTTCTACATGTAACATAGCCAATACTACTAGCGCAGATTTTAACGGAAACACTTATACATTCGATGTATTTTGCAGAAATGATAATGAATTAGTTTTGGGTGTTAATAATATAACTTTAGGAATAGATGATAATGCATTAAATGATTCAGTTTCAATTTACCCTAACCCAATTAAAAATGAGTTAAATATTAAATTGCCAATTAATTCTGACGGAAATTGGACACTTTTTAATCAATTAGGTCAAAAAGTAATGCAAGGTCAATTACAAGGTTTAGAAACCAAAATTAATACGCAAACTTTAAATTCTGGTTTTTATGCTTTACAAATTATAGATGAAAATAATAGAAACGTTGTGGTAAGGAAGATTATTAAGAGTTAGTTATTAGACTTGCTATTATTCTAAGGGGAAAGGGCTATCAATTTATTTTGGTAGCTCTTTTATTATGCAGAATCACTTCTTATACTTTTAAATGCAAGTTTTTGATAATATTCTAAATGTTTATTTACAGGTTTGTCCCCTTGAGGGGACTTTAGGGGTGTTTTTACTATAAAGTGAAATCAAAACTTAGTCGCACGATAAAAAATAATCATTAAACAAATATTCGGAAATTACTTTTCAAGGTTTTATCTTTGTGTGAAATTAAAAAGATTACCGCTTCCGCGGCAATGTACATGAGTAAACCACTTACACCTCAAGAAATACACAACCTAGCCATGAACCATGTTGGCAAGGATTTAGAAGCTCGTGGTTTTGAATTTGTAGCCATAAATAGTAAACTAAAACGTCATCCGCAATTTGTTTGCATAGATAAAAAGAGTCAGCACTATTTTGTGATTGTAAGAGCCGTAATTTTACCTGAAAATCCAAATAATTATAATGTAGTTTGGATGGAAACGTTTAAGAAGCATGCTTACGAAAAAGATGCTAAAGTTTTATATGCAGGAGTAGGATTAGGAAATCCTGATGGAGAAAATCTGCCTATTTATTTAGACAAAGATTATCTTATTGAATATAATGGCATACAAGTCATTGAAATGAATTTGAATTAATCAACCAATTTAAATGTCATTGCGAGGACAAAGGAAGCGGCAATCTCATGAAGAAACTAAATGAATGTTAATATGAAGAAATGCGTAATTCTATTATTAATTACAATGGTGTTTTTTTCCTGCCAGCAAGAACCAAAAAACATCAAATTATCTGGTCCTATTTTCGGTACAGCATATAATGTTCAATATTATTCTGAAGATGATTTTAATTATCAAAAACAGTTTGATAGTCTTTTTGATATTGTAAATGAGTCGATGTCCACATACATTCCAAATTCAAAAATTTCAAGAATAAATAAAGGAGAAAATGTTGTTGTAGATGAGCATTTTGTTCGTGTTTTTAATAATGCCAAAACTATATATAGAGCAACAGAAGGAGCTTTTGATCCAACAATAGGGTCAGTTGTAAACGCATGGGATTTTGGTCCAGAAGGAAAAATAACCAACATAGACAGCACGTCAATCGATAGCTTAATGAAATCGGTTGGCTTTAATAGAATTGGACTTAAAAATAACAAAATTGAAAAAGGCAGTAAGTCTTTTTTAGATTTCAATGCTATAGCAAAAGGTTATGGAGTAGATGTTATTGCCGAGTTTCTTGAAAGTAAAAACGTAGAAAATTATTTAGTAGATATTGGTGGAGAAATTAGAATAAAAGGATTAAATGCTGAAAAACAAAAAGATTGGACTGTTGGAATTGACGATCCAAATTTTGAAGGAGTACAAACTTATTCTAAAGTCATCGCTTTAAAAGATGAAAGTTTGGCAACTTCTGGAGTCTATAGAAAATTCAAGATTGATGAAAACGGAAATCGCTACTCCCATATTATAAATACCAAAACAGGTTATCCTACAAAAACAAATGTTTTAAGTGTTTCGGTAATTGCAAAAGATTGTATGACTGCAGATGCTTATGCAACCGCTTTTCAAGCTATGGGAATTAATAAGGTAAAAAGATTTATTGAAAGACATCCAGAATTGAAAGTCTATTTTATATTTGAGGATGAGAATAAGGTGTTGCAAACCATAAGTTTAAACTCGTTTCCAGAATAAATCCCTTTTTTTAATTAAGTTTTTACAGAATATCCCTAATATTAGGTATGGTATCGGGATTTTTATAAGGCTATTTTTATTTTAACTAAATTTCTCACTTTTAGTAAATTAAATTTCCCCTTATGAAAATCAAATTTATTATTCTCTCGTTATTTTTTTTATTTTCTACTGTAATTTTAGGACAATCCAATAGCGAAATTGCAAGCGTATATGTAAAACGTTCAGAGGTACTTTTCCATAATGGAGAAATGGATAGGTCTTTAGAGATTTTTAATAAAGCTTTAAAATACATGGATAGTGTGCCAAATAGTCGTGTAGCTAAATTGGGTACGTTATTGCATTTTGAACACAAAAAATATTTTGAAGCACGTTCTTATGGGAGATGGTATTTTGAACTAGAAAAGGATAAAACAGCAGAAGACTATCAAATGGTATTAGAGACGTTTGTTGATATTCAAGAAGAAATAGATGCTTACATTGCTAATCAAAAAGCGTTAGAAGTAAAACGTTTAAAGGAAGATAAAGAAGCTAGACGATTAGATTCTCTTAATAAACTCTGGACTGGTATGTCAAAGGACTATGCTATTAAAATAGATAGTATTTATAAGTTTAACAAACATAATTTGGCGGTTTTTTCTAAAAATGGGCAAATTGGTGTTATGGATGATGTTGGTACTGTTATTGAAAAACCTCAGAGTTATAATCATTTTATAACCTATGATGGCTATATCTTAATGCTAGATAAACAGAAGAATCCAACAAAAATATATGTTTACAATTGCGAGACTAAACAAGGGTTTCTATTACCAAGTGTGTCTTCTTTCAATGCAAATTCTACACATTATGGCAAAGTAATGTTGCCAAGAGCAAATGGTTTAATAGTTACACACCCTAATAATTCTAATAAAGCTTATGTCTATAATTTAAAAGAAAAATCATTTTTAATTACCGAAGAATTAAATGATTTTTTAAAGATGTTGAAGAAAAACGATATTATAGAAAAATACAAAGACGAGCAAGTCCGTATTAATAAACAATGGTTAACTTTAGGAAGTCATTTAGGAGCTGGAGTTTACGAACTTTATGAAGAAAGTAAACGGTTTGGTTATTTAAATACATCAGATGGAAAAGTTTGGGATGTTAATTTTTATAATTATTTAGGTGGTTTTTATGATGATAATTTTGAATTACTAGAAGGCGATAAGCGATTTTGGATGGATGCAGATGGTGTAAGACGCGAAGCCAACAAAAATGAAAACGGCAGCTATTCTGGCACTTCTAGATTTATAAAATATGTTGATGGCATTTATGGGATTCTTCAAAATAGAGAAGGTAAAGATTACCTAATTCTTGGAGATAAAGCTTTATTGAATCAGAAACAATTTGTTGCAGAAGCACCTCGTTAATTTTTATAAACCACAGGAATAATTTCACCCTTTGCCAATCGATATTTATTCACAGTTTCATTTGAAAGTTGAGCAGTATAATCAACTTCTTCAACCTTAAAACCAATAGAACGAAGTTTATTAAAGTAATCACGACCATAAACTCTCACATGATCGTACTGACCAAAAATTTTGGCACGTTCCGCTCTATCAGTAATAGAATCATCTTCAAAAGTCGTTTCACGATTTAAATCTTGCGGAATCTGAAAAATACCATAACCACCAGGTTTCATAACGCGATATAATTCTTGTATTGCTTTAGTGTCATCTGTTATATGCTCTAACACATGATTGCAAAAAATTACATCGTAACTATTATCTTCAAAAGGAAGGTCACAAATATCTGCTTTTACATCTGCAATTGGAGACAATAAATCTGTTGTGGTATAATTTATATTTTTAAGCTTTCTAAAACGTTTTAAAAAACATTGTTCTGGTGCAAAATGAAGGACTCTAAGTGCTGAACTTGATTCAGTATCTCTTGAAAAAAAATTGGTTTCATTTTTAAGATACAGCCATAATAATCTATGACGTTCTAAGCTCAATGTGGAAGGCGATAGTACATTATTACGTTGTGTTCCATAGCCATAAGGTAAAAAAGTTTTGAAACTTTTACCGTCAATTGGATCTGTATAAGTATTTCCTCTTAATATGAAAGCTAAAACAGGGCGTGCCAAGTAACTAAGTCTTATTAGTAAGGGTCTTGGGATGGTATTAAGAATTATTTTGAAGAGTTTTTTCATTTTTCTACTCAGAGATACACGGAGACACACAGAGATTCTCGGAGAGTTTACTCAGTCGTGTTTATAAATCTTTTTATTCCGTTTTTTAAAAGTTTAGTATTAAAGTTAAGTAATAATCCTATAGGATAATCTCCTAATTTCATATAGGTTAAAATTTGAGCAGTATGAACATCTGTGAATTTTTCAACGGTCTTAAGTTCAACGACAATTTTAAATTCTACAAGTAAATCAATTCTATAACCATGATCTAATGCTATATCTTTATAAACTATAGGTTGAGTAATTTCTTTTTGAACAGAATATCCCATGGATTTTAATTCATAAAGTAAGCACTCTTGATAAGCAGATTCCAGTAATCCAGGACCTAATGCTTTATGAACCTCAATTGCTGCTCCTATTATATTTTTTGTTATCTTATCGTAAATCATATTTTAATTTGAACGAAAATTACTCTGTGAATCTCCGTGAAAACTCCGTGAATCTCTGTGTTATAAATCTAAAGAACCAAAGCTTCTTTCCGAAAAGCATCCTCAGCATCACTAACAATCCCCAAAGCCTCATGCACATACCCAAAAGTTGAAAGAATCTCTGGCTTACCATTAACAATAGCAATATCGTGTTCAAAATGCACACTAGGTTTACCATCTTGAGTTACAATGGTCCAGCCATCATTAAGTTGTTTTACTTTATGCGTGCCTAAGTTTATCATAGGTTCAATGGCTACAACCATGCCTTCTATAAATTTTTTACCACGACCACGTTTTCCATAATTTGGCATTTCTGGATCTTCGTGCATTTTTCTACCCAAACCATGACCTACCAATTCTCTTACCACACCATAACCTTCGGCTTCACAAAATTGCTGAATAGCAAAACCAACATCTCCAACACGGTTTCCAACTTTTAATTGTTCAATACCTACATAAAGCGATTCTTTGGTTATACGAATTAGTTTTTTAGTTTCTTCAGCAACCTCTCCAATTTCAAAAGTATAAGCATGGTCGCCATAAAATCCATTCATAAAAGAGCCGCAGTCAACAGAAACAATATCACCATCTTTTAATGGAATATCAGTAGGTAATCCATGTACAACCGCTTCATTAACACTACATAATAAGGTAGAAGGGCAATCATAAAGTCCCTTAAATCCTGGCAATGCACCATGATCTCTAATAAACTCTTCAGCTATAGTATCTAAATGGTTAGTGGTTACACCTTCCTTTATTTCTTTAGCCAACATACCTAAAGTTTTAGATACAATGAGTGCGCTTTGACGCATTAATTCAATTTCTTCTGCAGTTTTTACTATAATCATGATTCAAAATATTGAGCGGCAAAGATAGGTAATACCATTTCTTGTTTGAAATTACTGTAAAAGAAAATGATGATTTTTTGCTTTAAGCGAAATATAAAAATATAGTATAGCATTATCCCAATTGCTATCTGGAACGGCTTCTTTTTTATTGAAGTAGAAAGTATAAAAAGAGCATTTTATTGCTTAAAGTTCAAATGAGAGACGTTATAAATAATAATTTTATCCGTTTTTTTGTCATAATTTAATATATGAATCTGCGAATATCTGTGTAATCTGCGAGAAATAAATAGTAGCGCATTAGAGAATTGTCCCGCTGATTTCCCTGACTTTCGTAGAAAAAAGCAAATATTTGTTTTCCGTAATGAAATAAAATACCACTATATAGTAACAATTTATGGATTTATGATATTTTACGGACAATCAAAATAATAATTTTGAAAGGCCTATAAAACATGATAAATAACAGTTTTTAAACAAGCTTTCTACTCTAAATTTGCAATCTAATAATTAAAGAATGATGTTCAAAACAGTTACTGCAGAAGAAGCTTTAAAAGTTGTAAAATCTAATGATCGCATATATATCCAAGCAGCTGCAGCAGCACCTCAAGCACTTATTAAAGCATTGTCTGCAAGGCATGAAGAACTACGAAATGTTGAAATATGTCATTTACATACTGAAGGTGAAGCACCTTATGCAAATCCAGAAATGAAAGACAGTTTTCATGTTAATTCTTTTTTTATAGGAAAAAATGTAAGACATACTCTAAAAGCAGGAAATGGGTCTTACACTCCCGTTTTTTTAAGCGAATTGCCTCGTCTTTTTCAACAACGAATTTTAGAGCTCGATGTGGTATTGATTCATGTGTCTGTTCCAGACCGTCATGGGTATTGTTCATTAGGAGTTTCTGTTGAGGCAACATTAGCTGCTATTGATAATGCTAAGATTGTTATAGCTCAGGTAAACCCTCAAATGCCTAGAACGCATGGTGCTGGTATAATACATCACACTGAAATTGATTATTTTGTAGAGTCTAACGAAAAACTTCCGTCACATGAAATGGCAGAACCAAGCGAAATTGAAAGTAAAATTGGAAACTACGTAGCTGGTTTAATAGAGGATAGAAGTACACTACAAATGGGTATTGGTTCTATACCAAATGCTGTGTTAACAAGATTAACAAATCATAAGGATTTAGGTTTACATACTGAGATGTTCTCAGATGGTGTTATAGATTTAATACTAAATGACGTTATAAATGGAAACTACAAAAAGATTAATCGAGGTCGCGCACTTTCTGCATTTTTAATGGGATCTAAACGTTTATATGATTATGTAGATGATAATCCATTTGTGGAGATGCGTGCTTCAAATTATACAAATAACGTTGGGTATATTAAACAAAATCCAAAGATGATAGCTATAAATTCTGCTATTGAGGTTGATGTAACTGGTCAAGTTTGTGCAGATTCTATTGGTTCTAGTATGTATTCTGGTGTTGGCGGACAAATGGATTTTATTAGAGGAGCATCGCTCAGCGAAGGTGGTAAAGCAATTATTGCATTGCCATCTGTGACAAAAAAAGGCATAAGTAGAATTGTACCTACATTAAAACCAGGAGCAGGAGTTGTGACTACTAGAGCACATGTACATTATGTAGTTACAGAATATGGAGTAGCTAATTTATATGGAAAAACAATAAAAAACAGGGTGAAAGCTTTAGTAGAAATTGCACATCCAGATCATAGAGAAAGTATAGAAAAAGCGTATTTTGAAATGCTTTAGTAATAAATTAGACTTTAAAATTGCCACCATTTTTTAGGTGCTAATTTTATTTCTGGTTTTTCGTCGGTAATAAGTTGGTAAACTTCTCCCCAACCTAAGATGCCACCAATATTACGATCATCTATAAATAAATCGGCATGAATTTTTCGGCTTCTACTGTAATCGTATTTTTCTTCAGGGAAACTAGCATTTACGGCATAAAACTCAATGCCATTTTCTTTGCAAAAATCAACAGCTTCATCTAGTTTAACACCACATCTGTACGTCCACAGAATTAATCGATGACCATCTTCTTGAAGTCGTTTCAAGGTTTCAAAGGCAAAAATACGTGTTTTTCCAATTTTAGGATAAGCATCTTCTACAATGGTGCCATCAAAATCTACAGCTACTATTAATCTATTTTGAAAATTCATGCTAATAATCAATTGAAAGACAAAGTTACAATAATAAGCGTTTTATACCAATTTGAGTATGTTCAAATTATTATTACACAAGGCTTTCTTGTGTCATTGCTTTTGGTTGTGGTAATCCTATTAGCTTTAAAATGGTTGGCGCAATATCACCCAAAATACCATCTTTAATTTCTTTTAAGTCTTTATCTATTAGAATAATAGGAACAGGATTAGTGGTATGTGCTGTGTGAGGAGAACCGTCAGGATTTATCATGGTTTCACAATTACCATGGTCTGCAATTAAAATGGTGGTATAATCGTTTTCTAAAGCTGTAGAAATTACATTTTTCACACATTGGTCAACAGCTTCGCAGGCTTTTATAGCTGCTTCCATAACTCCTGTATGACCAACCATATCTCCATTAGCAAAGTTTAGGCATACAAAATCTACTTCTCCTTTTTTAAGTTCAGGTACTAAAGCATCTGTTAACTCATAAGCGCTCATTTCTGGTTTTAAATCGTAAGTGGCTACTTTTGGTGAGTTTCTTAAAATTCTGGTTTCACCTTCAAAAGGTTTTTCTTGTCCACCAGAAAAGAAAAATGTGACATGAGGATACTTCTCAGTTTCAGCAATTCTAATTTGTTTTTTATGATGTTTCTCTAATACTTCACCTAAAGTTTCAGACAAATTATCTTTATTAAAAACCACATTTATGCCTTTAAAACTATCATCGTAATTAGTTAAAGTTACATAATGAAGATTCATTTTGTGCATGTTATACTCATGAAAATCTTTTTGAGACAACACTTCTGTTAATTGACGACCACGATCAGTTCTAAAGTTGAAAAATATAACAACGTCGTCATCTTTAATAGTTGTTAAAGGCTTGTTCTCTTCGTCAGTAGCAATTAACGGTTTTATAAATTCGTCTGTAATATCATTTTCGTAATTATTTTGAATAGATTTTAATACATTTTGTGTCTTTTCACCTTCTCCATTAATTAAAGCATCGTAAGCTAATTTTACACGTTCCCAACGTTTATCTCTATCCATCGCAAAATAACGACCAGTTACGCTTGCTAATTTACAAGAGGTTTTATTAAGGTGATCTTCTAAATCTGAAATAAAACCATAACCAGATTTTGGATCTACATCTCTACCATCAGTAAAAGCATGTACAAATACGTTTTCTAGTCCATAATCATGGGTTGCATTGAGTAAACCAAAAAGGTGGTTGATATGAGAATGTACGCCTCCATCACTTACTAAACCTAATAAATGAACATTCTTATTATTAGTTTTTGCATATTCAAAAGCCGTTTTTAAAGCAGGTTCTTCACGCAAAGTTTTATTTTTTACAGCCAGATTAATCTTCACTAAATCTTGATACACAATTCTGCCTGCGCCTAAATTCATGTGTCCAACCTCACTGTTTCCCATTTGACCTTCAGGTAAACCTACATGTAAACCATCGGTTCTTAAACTAGCACTTGGATACTTAGTGTAAAGTGAATCTATAAATGGAGTTTGCGCATTATCTATTGCCGAAACTTTAGGGTCAGGTGATTTTCCCCAACCATCTAAAATCATCAAAATTACCTTCTTGTTCATGTGAGAATTTTTAGTGATATCAAAGATAACATATACGCTGTCATTACAAGTTTGTATTTAAAAAAAATGAAATGTTATTTCTTTTTTAAATTGAAGTAATTAGCTGATAAAGTTGGTCTTATGTTTTGTAATTATGTTAACATATTTGTTTTCAAACTGTTAAATGTATGTTATATAACTTTTTTTTGTGTAACAATTTGAAATAGATGTCGTCTATTTAGTGTAATCAAAAAATAATCAATTTAATTTAAAATCATTCATCATGAAAAAATCAACAGTAGCCTTAGCCTTAGCATTAGGCTTTTCAATTCTTAATTTAAATGCATCAAACGTTATTTTAACTTCAGAAGTAGATAACGTAATTGTTCAAACCAAAGAAGTAAGTCCTTTATGCAAAGCTGTTGCCACTGGTAACACAGAAGAAGTTAAAAGATTGCTAAATAACGGAGTAGATGTCAATGCCAAATCAAAAGGTATGATGCCTATTCATTATGCGGCAAAACATAATCGTGTAGACCTTATAAGGGTGTTAATCACAGCAGGTTCTAAAATACATCAATATAACGATCAAGGTTATACTGCATTGCAACTTGCACAAAAAGTAAACGCAAAAGAAGCAGCACAATTTTTAAAACGTTTTAGAAAGAAAACTGTCTAGGAGTAGGCAATTATTTGAGTTAGTTATAAAATGCGTCTTGTTAAGACGCATTTTTGTGTTTTCTAATTGCTTCTCTAATTTTTTCAATTCTATTTTCAGGATCTGGATGCGAACTCTGCATTTCTGGCACTCTATTAGGACCAGCGGCATCTTTTAAAATTTGCATAACACCAATCATTTCTTCAGGATTATAACCTGCGTCTAGCATAAACATAACTCCAAGTTCATCACTTTCTAATTCATCACCTCTTCCATTTTTAAGAAGTGATCCATTGCCAATTTGCTGCGCAACTCCGCCCATATCTATTGCCGAACTTCCCATAGCTAAGGTTTTCCAAAAGTTTGCATTTGTAATTCGTTCGTTTGAGTGTTTTCCTAATACATGACCAATTTCATGGCCAAGAACTCCAGCCAATTGATCTTCATTTTCTAGTTTTGAAAATAGTGCTTGAGTGATAAATATTTGTCCTCCAGGCAATGCAAACGCATTAATAGTATTCTCATCTGCTAATAAATGAAACTCATATTTATAAGGTGTATCTTTGGCAATACTGTTATTTACTAATTTATTACCAACATTCTCTACCAAAGCTTGGTACTGATTGTTTGGATGCAAACCACCATGTTGTTGTGCCATACCAGGTGCGCTTTGTAAGCCAATGGCAATTTCTTCTTGTGGTGATAAAGAGATGGCTTGTGTCTTTCCTGTATATGGATTTGTTTCCTCTTGGCTACATTTTCTTAAAAATGCAAAAGCAGCTATGGCTATAAAAATTAAAATTCGGACTTTAAAATTACCTCTTCTCATAATGATTGAATTAATTGTGAACAATTTACAAAAGTTTGACACAATGTGTATTGAAAAGTCATGAGTTTTATGAAAATTATTCTAATTTTTTAATTTCTAATAAGAATTCAAAATAGTTTAAAATAGTTACTTTTATAGCAATAAATGCAAAATATGAGCTACCAATTCAAAATAATACCAAACGAAGATTTATACCAAATCATCCCATTAGTTTACGCACTTAACGAGGCAAAAATATGTAAGGCTGTTCTAAAATCACGTTTTGGCGAAATGAAAAATCAGAACTATGAATGTGCCGGAATATTTATAGATAATGATTTAATTGGTGTTACAGGTTTGTGGTTTTGTACAAGACATTATATGGGGAAATCTGTAGAGTTAGACCACGTTTATATAAAACCAGAGCAAAGAGGTAATGGTATAGGAAAACAATTTATGAAATGGATTTATAATTATGTCAAAGAAAAAGGCTGCAATTCTATGGAGTTAAATACCTACGTGCAAAATTACCCGTCTCATAAATTCTACTATAAACCTGAGTTCGATGTAAGATTTAATTCCAGTTTGAATGAATTTTTATTCAATTTGAAGTTAGAATTTAGAAGGACTAACTCGTTAATTTGAGAAATTATAGCAAAAATTGGAAAAAATTCATCAAATCTTTTAGAAACCC
>Ga0209633_10000635_pt1 | contig 39879 bp, 41 predicted proteins | sample Cruoilmetagenom1_FD_187290 | JGI IMG/M metagenome (GOLD analysis project Ga0209633, IMG submission 187290) | Oil polluted marine microbial communities from Coal Oil Point, Santa Barbara, California, USA - Sample 1 (SPAdes) (version 2) | ecosystem: Environmental > Aquatic > Marine > Oil seeps ...
ACATTTTCCGAAAGCTGACAAAAATAATCCTGTAGCCCAAAAACTGAATAATGCAACGAAGTATGTTGTAGCTTCCGAAAAAAGCCAAACTGAATGGAAAAACTCGAAATTTATTTGTGGAAATATTTCAATGGAAATAACGAAATTAAAAAATCAAAATGGTCCATTATTACAAGTTCACGGAAGTTGGGAACTTATTCAGGAACTTTTGAAACACGATTTGATTGACGAATTTCGACTTTGGACATTTCCAGCCATAATTGGTAATGGAAAACGACTGTTTACAGAAAAAAATATTCCGAAAAAATTATTGCTCGTAAAATCTGAAATTTGCCCAGGTGGAGCGATTATGACAATTTACAGAACAAAAAGGGACAAATAAAATAATGTGAACGGAATAAAAAACGACACGCCAACAACGTGTATAATTAATTGCGGTGGAATTTCCTCGCGAGGAAATTCACTTGAATTAATTACTTTTGAGTACGTCGGAAAATCACAATTGATTTTCCGCAACTAAACATACACAAACCGTTGTAGGCCATTTGAAAAAATCAATAACTACATTGAAAAATGGAATATTCCGAAACAAATAGACTATCAAGATTAACAGCCATTTTAATTCAATTTCAGACTAAGAGAATTGTTACAGCTTCTGAATTATCCCGAAAATTTAAAGTTAGTAAAAGGACAATCTACCGAGATATAAAAGCATTGGAGAGATCAGGTGTCCCTATTTTGACCGAAGAAGGAAAAGGATATGCGCTAATGGAAGGTTATAGAATACCACCAATAATGTTCACCGAAAAACAAGCAAACGCCTTAATACTTGCAGAACAGTTAGTATTGAAAAACAAGGATGCCTCATTTGTAAAGGATTATTCGGAAGCAATTGATAAAATAAAATCAATTCTAAGATATAACATCAAAGACAAAGCAAATTTACTTGCTAATAGAACTCAATTTAACCAAGTCATAAATCAAGAAAGAAATAGTAACAATTTGTCATATTTGCAAAATGCACTTACCAATTACAACCTTGTCAAGATACAATATATTAATAAGGAGGGAACTACAACGAACAGATTGATAGAGCCATTTGCAATATTGAATTCCGAAAATTGGTATTTGGTTGCATGGTGTCGTTTGCGTAAGGAATTTCGATTTTTTCGATTGGACAGAATTAAAAAAATGGAAATTCTATCAGAAAATTTTGAACCTCACAATATGACTTTACAAGAGTATTTTGACAAATACCATTAATTTTTGCTGACCCTTGACATAAGGTTGTCACTTGTCAGGTATAAGTTTGCAGCATCAATTAATCATTAAAGGAAATAAAAATGACAAACGTAATTAATTCAATGTTTAATCCAACTGATTTTCCTAAGCCCAATCTTATTTCAGTCAACGGTGTGGAACTCGAAGTCTTTGAAGCAGGCCGACAAAATGCAGGAAAACCTATTGTACTCTGTCACGGCTGGCCAGAGCATGCCTTTTCTTGGCGCCATCAGATGCACGCCCTTGTCGAATCTGGCTACCATGTCATCGTCCCAAACCAGAGAGGTTATGGCAACTCATCCTGTCCGACCGAAGTAACTGAATACGACATTGAACACTTGTCGGGTGATCTCGTCGCACTTCTCGATTACTACGGATACGAAGATGCTACCTTTGTCGGTCATGATTGGGGTGCAATGGTCGTTTGGGGGCTGACCTTATTGCATCCAAACCGAGTAAATAAAGTGATAAATCTGAGCTTGCCTTACCAAGAGCGCGGAGAAAAACCCTGGATCGAGTTCATGGAAGAAATATTTGGCGAAGACTTCTATTTTGTCCACTTTAATCGACAGCCAGGAGTCGCAGACGCTATATTGGAAGAAAATACATCCCAGTTCCTTCGCAACATACACCGGAAGAACGAGCCCCTCAGAGCGCCTCAGCCAGGTATGGCGATGATTAATCTTGCCAGAGCAGAAACACCTCTTGGTGAGCCCATAATGAGCGACAGCGAACTGGCCGTTTTCGTCTCCGCCTTCGAATCAACAGGGTTCACAGGCAGTATAAATTGGTACAGAAACCTTGACCGCAACTGGCGCTTATTGGCGGACGTGAACCCAATCATCCAACAGCCTGCACTCATGATCTATGGCGACCGTGATTTGGTGTCGAAGTCTGATAAACTAGTAGAATTTGTTCCTAATGTAGAAGTGGTCAATCTAGATTGCGGTCATTGGATCCAGCAAGAACTTCCAGAAGAAACAAACCAAACGATTCTAAAATGGCTGGAACACCAAGATATCTCTTAGTTTCAAGTTCGTTTCGAGGTTAAGTACGCCTTCTGGTTTGTCCAGTGGGTGGTATTTAACAGCTAGATCAAGGCATGTTTTACTGTTAAGAAATTAATTCCTACATCATTCTGCCATAGTGTTGAATGATATAGGAGTTTCTTCACGTGGTCTTGAGAATTTATCTTCAAATTTCAATAGGCTTATCGACCCTGTATTCATTGTCAATCAAACACTTGAAACCATTGTTAAATTATTGAAATCAAAAAAACTCTAATGAAGAAAAAAGAAATTGAAACATTTTGTCCTAAGAGTCGAAGAGAATGGCGAAAATGGTTAGAAAAGAACAGTTAGATTAAACATTCTGTTTGGCTTATATATTTTAAGTCATCTACAAATGTTTCTACTATTAGTTGGAGTGAAGCAGTTGATGAAGCACTTTGCTTTGGGTGGATAGATAGCACTAAAAAGACTATTGACAAAGAAAGGTATATGCAATATTTCAGCAGAAGAAAACCTAATAGCACATGGTCTAAAATAAATAAAGAAAAAGTTGCCAAACTCATCCAAAACAACCTAATGACAAAAGCAGGTTTTGACAGCATAGAAACTGCTAAACAAAATGGGACATGGTTAATAATGGATGATGTTGAAAAATTGATTATACCAGAGGATTTAAGAATCGCATTGAATAAAAATGAAAGTTCAATGGAATTTTTTCAGAGCCAGTCAAAATCAATTAAAAAAGCAATGTTGCATTGGGTTGTAATTGCTAAAAGAATTGAAACAAGAAAGAAGAGAATTGCAGAAATAGCACGATTGGCTGCCAAAGGAATAAGACCAAATCAATTTAGATAAAAAAAACGGCTTACAACAATCTGTAGAAGTAATGGCAGGGAAAGTACTAAATATCAAGGTTAGTAGCCCGCTCAAACTTCATCACGGTTTGACAGGGAAGTACCACGCAATCTGCCACTACTCATACAGTTCACTGTTACCATGCATTAAAATGACGACACTGCAATACATAACATTAGGGTTGATTTTTTTGATTTCTTGTCAATCGAAAACAAAAACTACAGGATTTCAAAATGGGGATATAATATTTCATGCCTCGAATTCCGGTCAGAGTAAAGCAATTCAGATTGCAACTAATTCAGAGTATAGTCACATGGGTATAATTTATCAGCAGGGAGATGATTTTTACGTTTATGAAGCAGTTCAGCCAGTTAAATTAACTCCAATAAATGACTGGATAAAACGAGGAGAAAATTCTCACTATGTAGTCAAGCGGATTAAAAATGTAGAAAAGTTGTTGACTTCCGATAAATTAATGAAAATGATGCAAATCGGAGAGAAATATTCAGGGAAAGATTACGATTTGTATTTTGAATGGTCTGATTCCAAAATTTATTGTTCTGAGTTAGTTTGGAAAATCTACTATGAAGCGCTTGGACTTGAAATTGGGAAACTTGAAAAATTGAGTGATTTTAATCTAACAAATGAAGCAGTTAAGATAAAACTTAAAGAAAGGTATGGAGATAATATTCCAAAGGATGAAATAGTGATTTCTCCAGCATCAATGTTTGAATCTGATAAGTTAGTTACCATTTATTCAAATTAAAGTACCATGATTTTTTATGTCATAATATTCGTTGTGTTTTTACTAATTTTTTCGGGTATAGCATATTTAGCCTATTTTTTATTTAAGAAGGGTGGATATCCAAAGATTGGGAAAGTGTTAGCAGGATTAATTGGTGCAGTTTTTATTGTTATGGCAACCTTGATAATTTTTGAAGACCAATTATTTAGTAAATCAGATGCAATTGAATTGTTATCAGAACAAGAAATTCAATTACATGATGATTTTGAACTAATTAATAATGAATCCATGTCGGCGATTGGAGATTATTATCACACTTTTACCCTGAGAATTTCAGAAACTGATAGAGAAAGATTGATAGAAGAGATAAAAACCTCAAATAATTATAATAAGGATATTTCGACTGGAAACTATTTCAATAATCGTGATGACTATTATAATGGACCTAAAAGAATTAAGAATTATGAAACAGAGATGAGATATGTAAAGGAACTTTTCGAACCGCAAGGAAAAGGGTACGCTCCGATTTATCAAAAAATAGGGATTGACAAAAAAGATAATTTATTGATATTTGAAGATATTGATGATTAATAACGCATGATAACACGCGTTAATTGTTTCTTATGTCTTTCCATTATTTCTTATTTTGCATACTTTTTATGTATATTTGCCCAATAAACTATTAACGAATTTAAGTTATATTCATAATAAACATAATACGTTTATTACGATGTTAGCGGTAATTTTGTATGATAAAGAAACATATTTTACACTTTTTAAAACATAAAACCATGATAAAAATACTTTTTACGGTAAGTCTATTAATCTGTATTACAGCGCAAGCACAGAAAGCTGTTATAAATGATACAACAATTATAGATAAGATTATTACATCATATGCTGATAATCACATTTTCAGTGGCGTGGTGATGATTGCCAATAAAGGAAAAGTTGTTTATTCAAAAGGATATGGTTTTGCCCAATATGAAAACCGTGTGCACAATTCGGAAAAAACAAGATTCAACATTGCTTCAATATCCAAGTCATTTACAGCCGCAGCAATTTTGAAATTACATGAAACTAATAAACTCAAGCTTGATGACAAAGTGTCTAAAATATTTCCTTTATTACCACATACAGATAGCATTACAATTATTAATCTTCTCAAACATTCTTCCGGAATTCCCGATATCATTCGATTTCCTGACTTTGACGTAATATCTAAAAAAAATTATGGCAATACTGAGCAAGTTCTACCAATTTTTCTAAATAAACCGTTGTTGTTTGTACCAGGCAAGAGGCAGAGCTATTCTAATTCTAATTATATTTTATTAGCCGCTATTATTGAAAAAGTCTCTAGGCAAAGCTATTCCGACTTTTTAGAACAAAACTTTTTCTTAGAACTAGGCATGAAAGAAACAAGCGTTTTCACATCCCGTCTAATAATGCCAAACCGTGCGTCTGGTTATTCCGTTACCGGTGCCAGTGATTATTTTCCCAGCGATTTTGTTAATTATTCTATCGTTATAGGTGCTTCGTCCATATTTACTACAGCAAATGATTTAATTCGTTGGACTTCCATTTTTAAATCTACAAACCTATTATCCTCAACTTCCCTATCATTGTTAAATGGGACAAATGGAGAGGCCATTGCATGGCGTGTAGATACTCTTCAATCTCATCTAAGGCTATCCGCAAATGGTTGGGACGGATATGGATTTTCTGCTAACATTTCTTATTTTATTGATAGTGATATTTCCATTGCAGTATTAGGAAACTTGAATATTAGTAATTCAACAGAAAAAATACAGGCAGCAATTGCTGAGTATATATTTACAGGGATAACAAGTGTTTTTTCTCCGATTAACCTTCCTGCCCTTTCCTTACCGCAATATATTGGTACTTATCAATTAGGTAATGATTTTTATGTTTCAAATCTCAAACTTGAATTTATAGTGGAAAACGATTACGTGCAAGAACTTCAATCAAATGGTAATATAGTAGCCTTGCTCCCTTTGGGTACTGATATATTTATGCATAGATCAAGTGGAGCGTATATTAAGTTTAAACGGAACAATGATGGAATTGTTGATGGTTTGAATTTTTTTGGGCAGTTTGATGCGAAAAAAATTGATTAACACTATAATGATGAAGAATTATATACTGGATAGTGTAGCCTTTTATTCCAAAGTAGATGTTTAAGACTCGTAGAAAATTGAGAAAGGTTGTAAGTATAAAGAACAAACCGCTAACATTGTGTATACGCCATTTGTAATTGTCGCACCTTTTGCAACGAAAACCTGACAAATATGACGCGAAAATTGCTGTGCAAAAGCCTCGCCAATAAACGGCGCATACACTTACCGTTGTGCTTTATTATGACCAATCAATAACTAATGATAAAATTCTTTAGAAAAATTAGACAAAAAATGCTAACTGAAAACAAATTCAGCAAATATCTGATTTATGCCATTGGTGAAATTGTTCTTGTTGTTATAGGAATTTTGATTGCGCTTCAGATAAACAATTGGAATGAGAAACTTAAAGAAAATACTCACGAACAGAAAATGCTCAAAGAATTAAAATCAGATTTCTCATATAATAAACAAGAATTAAAAAGAAATATAGAAAAAGCTACTGCTTTGATTAGCAGTTGCGATAGTTTAATAGTTCTTTTTGGGCTAAACAAGAAAATAGTAAATCCAAGAAGAGTCGTGCGTTTAACTAGGTCTTTAAGCGCTTATTCTACTTTTGATCCTTCTAATAGGGCATTGAATGATTTATTAAGTTCTGGAAATTTAAACATCATAAAAAATGATTCAATAAGAATGCAATTATCAAGATGGCATGGAGAGCTAGAAGATATAAAAGAAGATGAAAAACGACTAATCAATTTTGGAGACATTCAGCTGAATCCAATAAGATTTGAATACTTAAACTATAATCCAAAATCCAAACTTTTAACAAATAGTATAGAACTTCTTGAAAATCGGAAATTCGAGAATATGGTGATGTATATATCTGGAAGTGCAAATTATAATATTGAAAATTATAAATATATCGATATAGTGATAGATAAGATTTTAAATGATATAAATGATGAATTGAAGTCTGGCTAAAATAACAAAAGACTAATAAAGTATATAAGACATTAAAACTGCTGTTTTAAGAGGTCCCTAGTAAGAACATCATGAAAATAAAAAAAATTAGAACTTTTCTCATCTTAGTTATAGTATGTGCTCCTGCATTTGGGAGATGTAATAAAAACGAAAAAATATGGAATGAAAACAAACTAAACAGAGCAATTGAATATGCCCAAGAAATTGGGACATTTTCTTTAATTATTCAAACGAACGACGAAATAGTTGCTTCTTATGGTGACATAGATTCATTAAGCAGAATACATTCAATAAGAAAAGCAATTTTAATGGCACTCATATCTCAACATTTGGATAAAATTAACTTACAATCATCACTAGCTGAAATCAACATAGATGATTTTCCAATTCCGCTTACTAAACTACAGAAAACAACAAAAATAATTCATCTATTAAGAAGTACATCTGGAATAAATCATCCAGCAGTTTCCCAAGTTGGAAACGCCCAAATGCTAAGAGATAGTCTCTTAGGTCTATTACCAAACAAACCTGGGATAAAATGGGCATATAATAACTGGGATTATAATGCTCTTACAACAATATTTGAACAACTTTCTGGTTTAACCGTTTCTAAAGCATTTGAACAAGGAATAGCAAATCCTTTAGATATTAAACATTTTGATTCTTTTTATAAGAGAGATTCAACCTTATCAATACACGCAAAAGTTGGGTTTCGCTTATCTACAAGAGATATGGCTAAATTTGGTCAACTATTTCTAAATAACGGCATTTGGAATGGGAAAGAGATAATTCAAAAAAATTGGATCGAAAATATTACTAATGATTATATCATAAATAGAATTCCTAAAAAGGAAAGGTATGCTCAAGGATATTTATGGTGGTTACCATCTGATGATTATGCTACCGGAATCCCTAATGGTTCATATTTGACAACTGGGACTGCAGGACAGAGAATTCTTGTCATCCCTGAATGGAATACTGTAATTGCCCACAAAACAATGACTGAAATTCCATCAAAGGAAAGAACTCCTGTAAGTAGTAGAGAATTTGAGCAATTAATTGTATTAATAAAAAAGGCAAGAATTACAAGCCCATAGTACCTTTAATAGAACCTCATTTCAAAAAAAACATCTTCAGATTAAATAAATAACCATTGATGGTTTGACTGATATAATTATTAATTGTTTCTTATGTCTTTCCATTATTTCTTATTTTGCATACTTTTTATGTATATTTGCCCAATAAACTATTAACGAATTTAACTTATATTCATAATAAACATAATACGTTTATTACGATGTTGTGCGTCACCTTAAATAATTGTTGGTAAATAATTTAAATAAATCTCAAAAATGAAAAAAACAATTAACTTTCTTGTGTTACTACTATCTATCTTCATTTCAGGTTGCGCACAAACTGTTGATCTAGAAACTGAGAGGATTAAACTACTTGAGGCGGACAAGGAATGGTCCAAAGCTGCTAATGCTAATGATATGGAACGATTATGGAGTTTTTGGACGGATGACGCAAAGATGCTTCTTTCAGCCGATCTGACGGTTAGTGGAATAGATCAAATTAAGAAATTTACAACTCAAGCTCGAACCGATCCAAATTTCGAAATTAGTTGGGAAGTTCAAGGAGTTGATATTTCAAAATCGGGGAAAATGGGTTATACTTTTGGAATCGGTAAGGTTACTCGTACTGGAGAAAATGACGAATTAATTACAATGGCAAATCCATATCTAATTGTATGGGAAAAGCAATCGGATGGAAAATGGAAATGTGTTATTGAGAATTGAATTTAAGAGAATACTATATGTAAGATAGACGAACGCACAACAATGTATAAACTCCATAAGTGTTTGGCATTTAAACACAAAACTATATCTTTAGGTCGCTTCCTAAATGCGGAATAGTTCTCACGGACGATTCCACTTACGGAAGTTTATACAAACCATTGTGTTTAATTTTCTCAAAAAATAATTTTTCTACATACTCCATATAATTAGTTTCACAACCATTTTCTACTGTTGCGAAGAAGAAGCAACTCATTTACTAAGTCTCTGTAGGCCAACTGCTGATTAACTCACAAAATTTTTTGTTACTGCTGGCGTAGTTGAATTTATTGACTAAAATCTGAATTTATATAGTGCTAAATTTTTAAAATTATACTTAATTTGCTATGATAAGCGTGTTAATATGGAGCAGCGAAATTTGTGAAAATATTTAATGTAGAACCACAGAAGATCAAATATACAGACACTTCCATAATTGATCCCGATTATACAAACAAGATGAATAAAGAGTATAACTGGATGGCAAAAGGATATGATGCTTTTATGATAGTTTTCCCCCTATGGAAAAGATGGATTAAAAAAGTTATACCATATATTGAAGGTAAGAAAATATTGGAAGTTTCATTTGGCAGTGGCTATCTGATGACACAATATGCAACAAATGATTTAGATATTTATGGGATTGATTATAATGAAAAGATGCTGGAAATAGCTTCAAAAAAAATGTCATCGAAAAAAATAAGCACAAAATTATCTAGAGCTAATGTTGAAATTCTTCCATTTTCGGATAATACTTTTGATACTGTAATAAATACTATGGCATTCACAGGATATCCAAATGGAGATAAAGCTATGGCGGAATTTAAAAGAGTGTTAAAAGAAGATGGGAAGCTTCTTCTAGTGGATTTTGACTATCCTGATAATAGAAATTTATTCGGATATTGGATAGTAAAATTATGGGAAAAATTAGGAGATATAATAAAGGATATAAATTCATTATTAACTCGATATGAATTTAATTACCAGGATATACCAATCGGGGGATTTGGGAGTGTTCATTTATATATTGCAAAGAAAAACAAATAACTCCTATCTGCTACTTAGAGATTAATGATAAAGGTAGGACCTATTGTGTTTGTTGATGTATTATATTTATAAAGGAGAAGTGATGGCAAAGGGTTGGCACTGACATGATTTAAAATTGTGAAAAAATAATTAATTAAAACTCAACACAAAACCATTATAATCCTCTTTCCCAATCTCCTATTTCTAAAAATGGAATTTCGTTTTTAGGAAATTTTATTGATTTCTAATTTTGGAATACATTCAAGAAATAATATAAATAGCTTTTTACTGACTGAAGTGAACAATTATCAATAGGTAATTGTTTTTTCATACTTTATTATATAAATTCTTAAAATAAATGAATATTAGATCAGCCTATCCGTATAAAACGCTATTCGTTTATTGAGATGTTATGTGCAACTTAAATAGACTGTGATATATTATAAACAAGATACAAATGAGAAATCTTACACTTATAATCTTTTTGGCTGCACTTTGTTCTTGCAATGGACAGACCAAAAGTACTAACGAAAGAGAGTCTAAAAGAGATAGTATTCCCTTAACAGTCGTTAATAATCCAATTGAAGTAACCGATGGAATCGTTTATTTTTCTAGCGATAATGGCTTGACTTGGGAGAACAGAAGTGAGGGGTTACCAATGAAGATTGGATTAGGCCTTGGTGCAATAGCTATTTCCGACAACTCACTTGGTATTGCAACAAAAGAAAATGGGGTTTATCTTTTTGATTTTCAGAGAGACCTTTGGGTTAATATCCCTACCGACAAGCAAATTATTGAAAGCAATCTTGGTACTTTTACTTTTTTTAAAGACCAAATCTACATTGGGACGCAATTTGGAGGAGTTTTTTCTTCAGCAAACCATGGAAGAAACTGGGCAAATCTAAATACCGGACTTTCCAATCTGACTATTCGAAAACTAGTTCAAGTTGACAATAAATTGTATGCAGGAACGGATGCTGGTTTATACTCCTATAATGAGCTGCTCAAAAATTGGGAACTGGAATACGGAAACAGTACAATGCAGGTAAATGGTATAACAGAGTTTGACGGAAGTATTTATATTGGGACTAATCAAGGTGCGTTCGCAACTCCCAAAGACCGAAAAGAGTGGAAACTAATTTTAGCTAATTATACCTTACACAATATAAGTTCCGATGATAAGACTATTTATGCGATGGCTTATAATGAATTGCTTTCATCTGCTGATAAAGGCAATAGTTGGCAGAATATACAAAAGGGGTTACCAAAGGAACTATATACATTCAATGTAATAAAAAATGGTAATTCAGTTTTTGCTGGACAATGGGATGGTGTTTACATAAAAAATAATGAATATGAAACTTGGGAATCTTATAGCAACGGTTTGCCAAGCAATCTTGCTATAACGAATATGAAGTCATACAATGGTATTATTGTAGTAAGTGGAAATGAAAGAGGATTAAGGAAAGGAATGACTACCAATAAATAAGCTGCACATAACAATGTATATAAAAAATAGGCGAAACACCGAAGTAAATTAAAAGGTTGTCGTATGATTCACCCTTTGTGTAACTTGATAGTGAATTGCCCGCAATCGTCTATCCTAAAAATTCCTGTGGAATTTTCAGCTTGGTATTTGCTTGAAAAAGTTAGTACTAACCCATACAACTACTCATAGCCGAGGCCGCCCCGCTATATATAATGTGTATATTGAGATTTTGTATGCAAGTTTAAAATATCCCTCGCTATTTTAACTATTCTTTTTAAACCTCAGACTGATTAGTTTCCGAATTACACTTAGCAAATGGGTTAGTTCGTTGATTGCTCTAATAAATCGGTTAATTTCGACGTATATTCACATACAAACAATTAAAACAAGATATTATGTGTGTAAAAATTAATCGGTTTATTTGGATTTGTTTAGGGCTAATTATTACTGTTGTTACTAGCTGTAATAAAGACGATGATGAGTTATTAATAGAAAACGTTGAATTTTTACTATCAAGTTCAGTGATAAGCAGTGATAGTTTACTCCCGACAAAATACACTTGCAGTGGGGAAAGTTCCACTTTACCTGTAAACTGGGAAAACCCACCCGAAGATGTAGTTGCATACACACTTATTATGCATCATGAGGCTCCTGAGGGCATACATTGTTATTGGATTGTTTACAATATTCCTGAGAATGTTTCGAGTTTATTGGAAAACGAGACGGGTATTGGCAGTTTTGGCGCAAATACGGTAAATGGCAAGAACGAATATGCTCCTCCCTGCTCGCAAGGTCCAGGAGAAAAAGCCTATACCTATACTTTGTATGCCTTATCCGAAGAACTTGAAATAACTGTTCCTTCCGCTAAGGTTGACTTTGAATTTGTTTTAGAAGAAATGGAAGATATAATTATTTCAACAGCCAGTATGATTGTTCTTTATTCACGACAATTTGATTAGATATGAGACATCATTTGAAAACATACTTGTTCGTTGGTATTTCATTTTTTGTTTGTAACTCATGCGAAAATGATACCGTAAAACCACAAGATGAGAAGGAAAAGGAAACCCTAACAATTGCTTATGATTTAATGTTTGCCGAGGGGCCTGCGTATTATAATGGCATTTTATATTTCTCAGACATTCAGGCAAACAAGATTTACACATGGAATGAGACCCAGGGCTTACAGGTATATAAAGAAAATTCAGGCGGTGCAAATGGCCTTTACTTAGATAAGTCAGGACAATTAATAATTTGTGAAGGAAGCAATAAGCGTATTACTTCTATTGACACTAGTGGAAATACTACCATTCTGGCCGATGAATTTGAGGGAACACCCTTTAATGAACCAAACGATGTTTGGGTAGCTTCCAATGGAAATATTTATTTTACTGATCCTGTATTTTCAGAAACCCTGAGCCAGTCAGGAGAATACGTTTATTGTATTCTAAGTTCTAATAAGCAAATAATTAAAGTTGCCGATGATCTTGTAAAACCAAACGGTATTGTAGGAAATGCCGATGGAACAAAATTATTTATAGCAGATTTTGGCGCATCAAAAATTTATCAATATGTAATTTCAGCTGACGGAACTTTAAATGATAAGAAATTATTTACAGATGTTCAGGCAGACGGATTGACTATTGATACAGAAGAAAATGTTTACGCTGCTAGTAAATCGATCATGATTTATAACTCCGACGCAGATTATATTAACAGTATTGATGTTGATGAGACACTGACAAACCTATTCTATGCAGAAACAGAGAATTCAAAATTACTGTTCGTTACAACTCATAGTAATGTATATCAAATAGAATTATAAATATCAATAGAGGTAATATTATGAAACGTATATTTTTTAAAACAACAAGCCTATCTTTTAGCTTATTAATGGTAATTTTAATCGCATTTAATTTTTCTTCATGCACGAATGATGACGATATTCTGGTTGAGGAATCAATTGATGAAAGTGAATATGTTATTTCAGGTGAACCGTTTACAGATCCTAAACTTAATATTGAGCAAGCAACTTCGGACGAAGCCCAAAGAAATACAATGGCATTTGATGCTCTTGGTTTTATGGTTGGAGATTTGGGTGCGCAAACCTTTCTTCCACCAGGTAAAGTAGCTGATTATAGTGGTTTCCAATATTTTAGGGACAATGACCAAACCGGGTTAGGCCATAATACTAGTTTTGTAACCCTTATTGCCAACAATATTTTAAATATACTCACCGATGAACAGATACAAATGTTTATTGATGCGGCCAATGAGCAAATTGATTTAATCAACCAGTATGCCTATAACCGTTTCCCATTATGTAAAGCTTTCCGCAGGTTACTGGAAGATGATTTACCCACGGGAACCACTGGTTTAGACAAGGATGCTGTAATGCAATATTCAGCTGATTTATACAAAATTGATGGTGAAATAAGTTATACACGTGCTGAATTATTCGGAACAGTTATTAGTTCACTATCTGTTGATCAAAAAGCTGAATTAAAAGTATTGTACGATTTGGAAGGTGTCGGAAACTGGTCATCTGACTTGACCAATCAACTGGACGGCAAAGGCTTGGATAAAGATGTTAGCGTAGCAGTTATGACCTATGCCAGCGAGATATATACATGGTATGCAGGATCTGTAACAGCCGATGTGTATTTTTGCCCTGAAAGACAGGGCACTTATTTTGGTTCGTTTTATTTAAAGGACTGGCCGGCCATGGGTAATCCTGATTATACTATTGATGAACAACTTACAGCAAATGCAGGCCAAAACTTCTTCGATATTTTGACAACTGAACAGTATGCAAAATTTACTGATTTGGTAACTAATCAAAAAACGGCATTATTGTCACTCGTTGATACAAGGGAAACCATCTCGGAAGAACTACGAAAATTCCTTGTCGGCGATGTTGCCGATGAAGCATCTGTGGCAAGTTTATCAGGCAAATACGGTGAATATGATGGAGAGATAATTTATCTTTATGCAACCTGTTTTGCAGAAGTTTACCAATCTTTAACTGAAGAGCAAAAAAGTAAAATTATTATATTAGGAGATGGTTTAGGGTATATCGATCCGGTAGGAGCATTTCTGTATTCGGAACCAATAGATATGCCTGAAATTGAAAACACCGATTTTCTTTTCAACTAATAAATTAAACTGAAAAAGCTTTCATTTATTTGAGGGCTTTTTATATTTGTCACAATGATTAAATCAAAACTCATAAAACATATTGATATCCTGGTAATGGTTTTCCTATTGTCATTGCTTTTTGGATTACCATTAATTTTTGTAAAGGACAATGGTGCAGCAGCATGGCATAATATTATTAAAATATGGCAGGATTATATTTTACTTGTTCCACTTTTCATAATTAACCATTGGCTTTTAGTACCTAAATTAATTCTTCGAAAATCATACATCTCTTATTTTATAGTAGTTGTAATTGTTATAAGCTCATTTTCTACGGGTTTTTTCCTATATGAAAAAGCCAATGAATATACACAAGGAGTTCCAAGGCCTTCCCAGGAAAAGCAGATCAATCCTCCTCCCCGTCCTGGTGAAGAAAGAAAACCGGAGCGCCAAACACCAGCAATCCCACCATATGCTAACCTACTGTTTTTATCGCTAATGATAGTAGCTGTCGATACCGGGTTGTCCTTTTCAAAGCACTGGCACAAAAGTGAAGAAGATAAAATGAGACTCGAGAGTGAAAATTCACAAGTACGTTTAAGCATGCTGCAACATCAGATTAATCCACATTTTTTTATGAATACATTAAACAACATTTATTCACTGATAGGAGTGAACAATCAGCGACCCAGAGTGGCAGTTATGAAACTTTCCAAACTAATGCGTTTTCTATTATATGAAAACAAAGGTGGGAAAGTACCATTGAGTAAAGAGCTAGAATTTATCGAGAATTTTGTTGATTTAATGAAACTTCGTTATGATGAAAGTGTAAATATAAAGTTTGAGAGGCCTGAAAAATATGAAGAATTTGAGATTCCTTCGCTATTGTTCATTTCCTATATTGAAAATGCATTTAAATACGGGATTAGCTACCAGCAAAAAAGCTATATTCATATAGGATTTAAATTAGCTAATGATAATTTAATATTTACATGCAAGAATAGCGTGAATATTTTTAATAATAATCCCAATCAATTTGGGGGCATTGGACTTCAAAACAGTAAACATAGACTGGATTTATTGTACCAGGACACATACCATTTAAAAATTGACGATACCGATGAGGTATTTTTTGTTGAACTTAAAATTCCGGTGAAATAATGTTGGAATGTATAATTATAGACGATGAACCCTTGGCCATAAATGTTATTGCCGAACATATTGAGAAAACTGACTTTCTTTCGCTCAGACAGAGTTTTACCAATCCGGTAAAAGCTTTTAATTTTCTCTTGGAAAACCGCGTTGACATTATCTTTATAGATATTCAAATGCCAGATATTTCAGGTATCGACTTAGTTAAAAAGCTGGAATACAAACCCTGCATTATTTTCACTACTGCATATGATAAATATGCCTTGGAAGGTTTTAAAGTAGATGCAATTGATTACCTGTTAAAGCCTGTGGATTATCCTGAATTTAGCAAAGCTGCATATAAGGCAAAAAAATGGATAGATGCCAATAATGAGATAAAATCGATAAAGACAAACAATGAATTCTTATTTATAAAATCAGAATATAAAATTATCAGAATTGAACTTAACTCCATTAAATATATCGAAGGTATGAGTGAATATGTACGTATTCACAGAGATAATGCAAAAGCTATTATGTCGCTTTTAAGTTTAAAATCTCTTCAGGAACAACTGCCGGATGATAAATTCATGCGTGTTCACAAATCATACATTGTTAATCTAAATAAAATAACTGAGATAGAGAGTAATACTATCGTCTTTGACAACAAGGTTATAATTCCTGTAAGTAAAATGTACAGGGAAGAATTTCAGCAGTATGTTAATAGAAATTTTATGATTTGATTCTGATATCTCTATCTATATTTGTATTTTAAATTATAAGTTAAAAACCAGCGTACAACATTTTGTATAAGTAATGGCAGGAATAGTGCTAAATATCAAGGCTTATTATCCTCTCAAATTTCATCATGGCTTGACAGGAAAATGCCACACACTTTGCCACTCCTCATACTATTTACCTTTGCGTTGTGATGCTTTTATTACGATTTTGGCAACAATTAAAATATGACAACTGATATTATAGAAATCAATGATTATATTGTTTTAATTGACACGACTGATGCTTAAGAAGTGGAAGTCATCCAATGCCAATTTGATGATGACATCATCGGAATATCCTTCTATGGTTCTGGCAATGTAGAAATAGAGGTAAGCTATGATAATTCGTAGCAATCTTTGAAAAGCCGAAAGGGAACAGCTTCAGAGTAGATAAATAACTTTTGATGGTTTGACTAACATAATTGTTAATCGTTTCTCATGTCCTTTCCATCGTTTCTTGTTTTTTAGTACTTTTATGGATATTTTCTACCAATAAACGAATGATAAATTCAACTGATATTTGTAATAAACAGAATACGTTTATTATGATGTTAGCAAAATATTATGAAACCAAGTACCAAACTGAAAGTAAGTTCTGTAAGATCTACCACTCACCATACATAAACCCTAGTTGTAGCAAAGTAAAAGAGAGACTAAAATGCAAGAGAATTATATAGAAAGTATTAAAAGACTGTTTGAATATTACAAATCTATTGGAGAAAAAACCTTTGACCAACTTTCAGAAGAAGATTTTTTTTGGCAGTATAATGAAGAAAGTAATTCTATTGCAATAATTGTTAACCATTTATGGGGAAATATGAAATCTCGGTGGACTGATTTTTTGACTACTGACGGTGAAAAGGAATGGCGAAATCGAGATATGGAATTTGAATCTGTTATTAAAAATAAAAATGATCTTTTTACTAGATGGAATGATGGTTGGGAATGTTTGTTTATTGCATTAAACTCAATTAACAAAGACAACTTTGAAACAGAGATTTATATCAGAAATCAAGCCCATACAATTATAGAAGCCTTAAACCGACAAGCTGCTCATTATTCATATCATATTGGTCAAATTGTTTATATCGGTCGAATGATAAAAACTAATAATTGGAATAGTTTAACAATACCAAAAGGGAAATCATCTGATTTTAATAAAGAGAAGTTTTCTAAAGGAAAACATAAAGGACATTTTTCCGATGATTTAAAATAAAAACCGGACACAATTCTGTATATAGCAAATAGGACGTTCGATGAAATGTGCGGAGCAATTTACCTACACGGCAAAATAGTTGAATTGACTTTTAAGAATGAAAAAAATAAAAACAAAATACAACGTTTTAGCTCAGTGCAAACTTAAAAGGTAATCTCCTTCTACTACCATACTTGACATTTACTAACCGTTGTAATGTGTTTATTACGAAATATTAATAAAATCGGCGAAATAGCATTGGGCAGCAGGTTAAGGAATTTAAGTGATAAGGTTACGGAGGACGCTCAATTAATTTATGGTCTATATAATGTAGATTTAAAGCCAAAGTGGTTTCCCGTTTATTACTTTTTTCTAACCAGGATAAAGGAAAATCCATTATTTCGATAGTAAATGCAATTGGGAAGTCTGCAAATATAATTCATATTCCGACAGATTTTATTTCCAAATATGATTCTCATCTTCAAAAGAGTCTGCTAGGAGATAAAGCTCGTAGTGTTATTTTTGACAACTCCAAAATTAAAAGATATGTTCCAGATTTTAAAGCAACCATTCCTTATGCCGAAGGAATTAAAAAAACTATAGATTGGTTTGAAGCAAAACAGGAAAGACAAATTATTAAGCAAGAGACAAATGATTTGATTGATAAAATTATTTCTGACTATGAGAAATAAAATAATTGGGAAATCAACTATTTAGATGTCTAATTTATCTTTCTATTAGTTCTTATTTTTTTAAACTTTAATGTATATTTTTACCTAATAAACGAATAGTGAATTTTACTTATATTCGTAATAAACGTTATGCGTTTCTTATGATGGTGTAGGTAATTAAAAAAACATGCTTTACGATTTATTCATATGCCATGCATCGGAAGACAAAGAAGACTTTGTTCGACCACTTGCCGAATCTCTTCAAAGAGAAAACGTTGAAGTTTGGTATGATGAATTTTCTCTTAAACTTGGAGATAGCATTAGACGGTCAATTGACAAGGGGCTTAGTCAATCAAGATTTGGAGTAGTTGTAATTAGTTCATCTTTTTTGCAAAAGGAATGGACTCAGTACGAATTAGACGGATTGACAGAAAAAGAAATTAGTGGTAAATCTAAAGTTATACTACCTATCTGGCATAATATAGAATACAAAGATGTCCTTTCTTATTCACCTTCTCTTGCTAATAAAAAAGCCTCTCTTTCTAAAAACGGATTAGAAAGTGTAGTCAAAGAAATAATGAGTGTAATTCATCCTCAAGGAAGTCCTTTAATATCGGCCAGAGACACATTATTAGAATGGGGTGTTAAACCACCTGTTATAACAGACGAATTTTGGATAGACGTCATAGAAGCCTCAAATAGGGCGAACGGTTTTGGTGCAATGATTCCATCTGAGAGCATCTGGGATAGATGGAGTTTCCCCTTACCACCTAAAAAAAGAAATGCAAAAGAATGGGGTGATCGATTAGCATGGACAGCAATGCAATTAAATTGGGTTGAAAAAGCTGAAACGATTCCAATTTCTCCATTAACTCCCACAGAAAAAGTTCTAAACTTTATCTACGAAGAACCCGGGTTGTATGAAACTTGTTTAACATATACTCGATTAATAGCTGAGTATGCACCACAGTTAACTATGAATGGGTTTGGTGGTGATTTAGAAGGAAATTTTGAAGAAGAATACACTAAATCTTTGCAGAAAGGGATAAAGCAAAGAAAAGAAAATTCTACACAAGGTTCTGCTCTAACTACTGATGGAAAGAGTCCTGAATGTGATGAGGAATGGGCTTTAAGACATAAGGAATTTGGATTCTATCAATCTGTTTATATTGCAGAAGCATACTTTCATGGAGGAATGTTTGGACCTCGTGTCTCACCATTTTATGACGCAGAACATTTGTTTTGGCTTCTTTCTTCACAGAGTGATTGGCTCACTGTAGAAATTAAACCATTTCTTCTAGACGGAATGATAAAATCTAACCGTTGGACTTGGGGTTATTCAACTGATAAAGGTTGAGATTGGGAAAGCAATGGAAAATTCGAAAGTAAGTTGCTTAACTGTGCTAATAAGAATAAAGATTTTAAATGGTCAAAGCCAATAGAAAATGATATAAAAAACAGAGCGAAAATGGCCATAGAAGAATTAAATCTCACTGAAAGCGCTGATTTTTTTATAAATAAATTTAAAGAATTAGAAATACCGGAAACATGGATTAAAGAAAATCGAAGAAAAAAAAGCAAATAATTACCTACAACAAAGTGTATAGTTCATGGCACCCTGCGGGATGCTATGCACAATACACAAAACGTTGGCTTTCATTGTGAATAGTAGTGGTAAGTACTTTAAGCAAGGGGTTGAGTCTTGGTAAAATTGCATCTGTAGTGTAAGATTAATAGAATAATCATATGTTAAGAACAAAGCATGTAACAAAATATGAGTCTGATGTAAGAATTGGTCTTCAAGATTTATTTGATTCAGCTAAGGCAAAAATGCAGCACACTGGTGACCTTTTAGTCTGCCAACAAAATGGTTTTATGGGTTATTCAGAGAGTCCTACTATTGGTATTGGAGAAGAAGGGCTAAACAATATGGCAACATTGAACTCAATATCGTTTCGAGGTATTGGAGATGTAACTAATGACAATAATTACTTTAAAAAATTAGATGGATTTTTTAATGGAACTACAGAATTTGAGTACTCATTACAAAGAGAAAAAGGTACATATTTAAACATTTGGGAAAGTAGCTATTTCCTTAGAATTCTGACACAGACTGTTAATTTAGCTAATGGTCTTGAATATGATTGGGATTTAAACGTAAGTGCTATGACTCCAAGTGGAAAAAACAGGCATGTTAGAGAACAGGTTATAAAAAGACTTAACGTACTTCCTACAATACAGAAAATTGTATCAACAGCATATAACCGCAACATTAGAAATGCAATAGCACATTCACAATATCACTGCGTACAAGGTGGCATTTGGTATGACAATTTCGGAAGTGATAAATATGCAGATTTACAAGCAATTGGATTTGAAGATTGGGAACAGAAGTATATCATGAGCTATTTCTTATTCATTGGAGTTTTCCAGACATTAAAACAAATAAAGGATGAATTTTATTATCCACTTTCCAAGTCACTTAAAGGAAAAGGAATTCCCATTAGAATACCTGGTAAGAATAAAAAATGGACTGAGAAATACATTTACCCAAATCAAAATGGAGAAACTTGGAGATTTGTAAAAACGTAACTATTAAGACTGAAACAACGAAAAGCTAACACTTTGTATAAGTAACAGTAGGGAAAGTGTTAAATATAGGGGTTTGTAGCCCGCTCAAACTTTAACAGGAAAGTACCACGCAATCTGCTACTACTCATACAATTTACCGTTATAATCCGTTTATTACGAAATATTGATAAAGTCGGTTTATACTTTTAACACACTAGAAAAATATTTTGAATTGAAAGGAAAAAGATAATATTTTTTGCTATATTTGTAACCAGTTACGTATATGGGGACATATTAAAATGAATTTTGATAAAATCGGTGAAAAGGCATTGGGTAGCAGATTAAGAGCTTTAAGTGATAAGGTCACAGATGATGCCCAACGAATTTATGACCTTTATAATGTAGAATTAAAGCCAAGGTGGTTTCCCGTTTATTACTTTTTGTCTAATCAGGATAAAGGAAAATCCATTACTTCGATAGCAAATGCAATTGGACAATCACATCCTTCGGTCATTAAAATTGTTCGCGAGATGTCGAAAAATGGATTGGTCTTAGAGAAAAAAGATAAATCCGATGGTCGCAAAAACATTATTCTTTTGACCCGAAAAGGAAAAGATATTTCAATAAATATAGAAGAACAATATGCTGACGTTGAAAGTGCAATAAAAAATACATTAAAACAGACAAAACACAATATTTGGTTTGCGATTCAAGAATTTGAGTACTTATTGAATGAAAGGTCACTTTTCACAAGAGTATTGGAACAAAAAAAAATTAGGGAATCCTCAACAATTGAGATTTTGGATTATTTACCAAAACACCACGAAGACTTTAAAAAATTGAATGAAGAATGGATTACGAAATATTTTAAAATTGAAGATGCTGATAGAAAAGCATTGGATGACCCCAAAACTTATATTTTGGACAAAGGTGGAAAAATTTTGATAGCCGTTCAAGATAAGACTGTTTTGGGTGTCTGTGCTTTGCTTAAAATGCAAAACGATAATTATGATTATGAGCTCGCGAAAATGGCAGTTTCGCCTAAAGCTCAAGGAAAAGGTATTGGATATTTGTTAGGAAAATTTATTATCGAAAAAGCAAAATCATTGGGAGCATCAAATCTTTATCTTGAAAGCAACACAATTTTAAAACCAGCCATATCTCTTTATAAAAAACTCGGATTTCAAAAAGTTGCAGGCCATTACACACCTTACGAAAGGTGTAATATTCAAATGGAACTTAAATTAAAATAACAAAAACGGAATACGAAAAAAAGAAAGAAAGCTGGGAATGGATATAGTAATAAAACTAGGATTTATTACTCAGATATTAGATTTTAAAGGGATATAGAGCATAAATAAAAAGAGATGAAATTAGAAAGAATAGCGCAATACAAAAATTGCACATATTTGGCATATATTGCTAAAATTAATTATTATAGCAAATAATAAACGTAATCATATTCAAACCATTAACCAAAATAGAATATGAACCCAAAAAACCTCTTTTTAATTTCTCCAAATCACGCTGAATCCGGAGCGCTTGAAACACTTCCGAAAACTGACGGTTTGAAAGTATTAAAAAATGATCAGGTAGTCCGATCCGACATTCGCTTTTCCTCAAGTGACCTGGTTTGTATTACTTCGGAAGCTTCTATCGAACTGGTGAAGCAAAGAATAGACGACACGTCAAAAAAAAATGCAATTAGCATACTTAAAGACAAATACAAGTTTAGAGAAATACTACAAAAAGTTCATCCCCAGTACAAGTTCAAAAACGTAAAATTTAACCAGATAGAATCCTTAAGTATAGAGACTAAATCGGTTTTAAAGCCTACGAAAGGATGTTTTGGAACTGCTGTAAAAACAATAACCAAAGAGTCAAACTTAAAAGAAATTGCATGTGAGATTAAACAGGAACTCAACAAAAATTCAAGCGTTTTATCGAGTGAAGTTTTATCAGAAAATGAATTTATTTTGGAGGATTATATTGAAGGAGAAGAGTATGCCGTGGATATGTTTTTTGACCATATAGGAGAGCCACATATCGTTAATATCTATCATCATCCAATGCCTAAAATAGAAGCGTACTTGCATATGATCTATTATACTAGCAAAGAAGTTTTCGACAAACTTTATGACAAGGCAATGAAATTTTTTAAAGCATTGAATAAGGTTTTAAAAGTAAAGAACTTTGTTATGCATAGTGAATTTAGATATTCTGAAAACAATCTGTTTCCCATAGAAATAAATTCAATGAGATTTGGAGGAATGGGACTTGGAAATATGATTTACTATTCAATCGGACTAAATCCGTATGATTGCTTTAAAACCGGCAAAACACCTGATTGGAATAAAATATGGAATGCAAATACCGATATTATTTATGCTTTTTTCATTGCATATAATGGAACACATATAGACAAAAGCATACACCAACCCAATATTGAAAAACTCAAAAAAGAATTTACTGAAGTAATTCATCAGGAGCTATTTGATTATCAAAACCAATTGGCCTTCGGTGTTTTTTGTCTTAAGGAAACACCGGTAAACTTGAAAAGGTTACTCTCCATAGAATTTAACGATTACTTTAAGTCTATTTGATCGTTTAAATAATAATAGCAGGCTTCAATGACCAAACTGATTTAATTCGATTTGAAAAATACTTTGCCTAGCACGCGTTTAGTTGAGCATTTATTTATAATCCTCTTTATTCAAGAAAAGGGATTCCATTTTGGAAAATTTGATGGTTTGACTAGCATAATTATCAATTCTTTCTCATATCTTTCTATTATCTCTTTTTCATACTTTTAGGTATATTTGCCCAATAAACAGACATTGAGATTAACTTATTATTCATAATAGACTCAATATGTTTATTAACTTATTGTAGTACTTTTATACCATTATATTCAGCAAGTCTAATTTTATTTTTTGATATTCTAATGAAGCCAATAACAAAATATACTAAAAACGGAAATATCAATATTGCGTATCAAGTTGTTGGTCAAGGGCCTGTTGATCTTATTTACATTCCTGGTTGGGTTTCTAATATTGATATGATGTGGGTAGATTCAAAAATTGCTGAATGCCTTACAAGACTTGCAGGATTTTCAAGATTAATATTATTTGACAAAAGAGGTACCGGACTTTCAGATAGGGTTAATCCAACGTGCACTCTTGATGAAAGAATGGATGATATTTTAAGTGTAATGGATACTGTGGGAACGAAGAAAGCAATATTCTTTGGTCATTCTGAAGGAGGAACGATCGCAAGTCTTTTCGCCGCTACTTACCCGGAACGAGTAATTTCATTAATAACTATCGGTGTATTTGCGAAGAGAAAATATTCTGTAGATTATCCTTGGGCACCTAAACCAGATGAACGCAAAATATTTTACGATTTTATTCAAAAAGAATGGGGTAATGGTCAAAAGATGGGTTTAGAAGTGATTATGCCTTCAATGGCAAATGATCCTGATTATTACAATTGGTTTGCAAGTTATTTGCGTTCCTCTGCCAGTCCTAGAGCTGCACTAGCCTTAGCCAAAATGAATACTGAATCAGATATAACAGATATCATAAATACTATAAAAGTTCCCACATTAATTCTTCATAGAAAAAATGATATAGATGTTAGTGTTGAAGAAGCTAAATATTTAGCGGATAGAATTTCTAATTCAAAATTTGTGGAATTACAAGGCAATGACCATTGCTTTTGGGTAGGTGATTCATTTTCTGTACTTGCAGAAATTGAAGAATTTATAACTGGGAAAAGACCTGTTAAAGAAGTTAGGCAAAGCATAAATGTATCAGTTAAATACTCGAAAATTGATATCGAATATGTAATGCTTAATAATTTTCAATACAATTTGAAATTAGAAGATTTTGCTAAACTATGTGGACGGAGCCTATCTGTATTTAAAAGAGATTTTAACAAACACTTTAATAGCACCCCTTTTAGATGGCTAAAATCAAAGCGTTTGGAATACGCAAAAACACTTTTACTTGAAAGTGATTTAAATGTAAACCAAGTATGTTATGAAAGCGGATTTAAAAATAATTCTCATTTTGTTCAATCATTTAAAGAAAAATTTAATATACCTCCTTATCGGTTCAAAATAAAATATCTAAGTAATTAAATATTGGCAACTGTGTAGTTCTAACATTTTGGACTTCAGAACACATAATTCGAACTTTTAAGCAAATCACAATCATTTTTTTTACTCTATTTTTACCCAACTATCAATTATCAACTAAATGGAGGAGATTATGAAAACAAGATATGCATTATTAATAATTTTTGGTCTTTTCATTACTAGCTGTAGCCCAAAACTTGACCTTATAAATAATGAGTTTCCAGAAGCTAAGGCAGAAGTAATGAAAACCTTCGGTGAAATTGCAAAAAGCATTAAAGATGGAGATATTGATAAACTAATCTCTTTTCATGCTTATAGTCCTAAGTTTACTGAATTTAAGAATGGTGAGCAACGTAATGGTGGCAAAGAAAACGAAGCTCACGAACGTAAAGTGTTTGGTTCCGTAACCGAAGTAGTAAAATTCGATGCCAAAGATTTGCAAATTGCTGTCTATGGTGATGTAGCCAATTTGACTTTTCACTCCGATTTTCAACTAAAATTCGGTGATGACCTTGTTGTGGTTAACGATCAAATTACTTTATTATTCGTTAAAACAAATAATGGTTGGAAAATGGTTCACGAACATCATTCACCATTGAATAAAAAATAAAAACATACTGCAATAACGTGTATGGTTCATTAAGTGACTGCACAATGGATCATACACAAACCGTTATAAACCTCTTCGCTAATCCCCTTTTTCTAGAAATGGGATCCCATCTTTGGAAATTTAATTAAACTCTAACTTTGAGATATACTCAAGAAATTTCTTCATGGTAGATAAATAATTTTTGGATAACTAGTTTATCATAATTTTACATCTTTAATTGTTTCCAATATCTTTCTATTTTTTATTGATTTTTCGTACTTTTACGAATATTTTCGATTAATAAACGCAATGCGTTTATTACGATGTTGCCAGCAATGCTAACAAAGTACTAATATGAAACTATATTACACAAAAGCAAGACTCTTCCCAACAGTTCTGACAGTTATTCCACTATTGATTTTAGTTAATAACTTGACGAAATTATACCTTCATGATTCCTTAACAGAGATTAATGAGGTTTTGCCTTGGATTACTGATTTAGGATTGTCTGGTGCACTTGTGTTTTTAATGGTTCAACTAAATAGATTTATTTCTAAGGAGGTATTTCAAAGGATTTATTTTCATGAAGAGATTAAAATGCCCACAACTAATCATCTAATGTGGAATGACGACTTTTTCACCAAATCAACCAAAGAATCGATTTACGAAAAGATTAACTCAAAATTTAATATAAATCTTTTGACCGAAAATGAAGCAGGTCCAAATGAATTAGGTGTTAGAAAAGAAATTGTTATAGCGGTTTCTCAAATAAGAAACTCTTTAAGAGGTAATAAATTGTTGCTTCAACATAATGTAGAATACAGATTCTTTAGGAATTTATTAGGAGGTTGCCTTTTTGCAATAATATTTTCAATTGTGATATTAATTCTTGGACTGATTTCTAAGAATAATGGTTTAATAATAACCTCCTGTGTTTTTGTATTCATTTACTTAATTCCTGTTATTTTTAGTTCTGTAATAATAAAACGTTTTGGTAAGTACTATTCAAAGGTACTGTATGAGCAATTTTTAAGTAATTAATATGGCAAAAGTAGAAATTGTATTTTGGGATGTTCAGCATGGACATGCGACTTACGTTAAGTCACCTAATGGTAGACATATCGTAATTGATTTAGGCATTGGTAAACATACTGGTACAGAGCATGAGTTTAGCCCTTTAAGACATTTAAGGTATAACTATAATGTTACTAGTGTCGATTATTTAGTTATAACTCATCCACATCTTGACCATATTGATGATATTTTAAACTTTGATTTAGTTAATCCAAAAGTTTTAAATAGACCAAAACAGTTGACCAATGACGAGGTAATGGATGGAGTTAGGGATAGTGATAGGGAGAAATTTGGAAAGTATTGTGAAATAAATGACAGGTTCAATACTAATATTGAAGGTGGAACAGATGACCCCGATAATCCAGATAACTTTGGAACAATGAAAATTGTGACTTTCAATCCTTGGAGTTGTTCACATGATAATTTTAATAACCATAGCATTGTTACTGTGATTGAGTATGCAGGAATCAAAGCTGTTATCCCAGGAGATAATGAGAGTTGTTCATATGAGAAGTTGATGGCAAGGGATACATTCAAGAATGCTGTAAGAAATGCAGATATTCTTTTAGCACCACATCACGGTAGGGAATCAGGTTATGACAACGATTTTGTGAACCTTGTAAACCCAAGATTAACAATTGTCTCAGATGGTAGGTTTTGTGATACAAGTGCAAATGGCAGATATTCTCAAAAAAGTAGAGGATGGACTGTGCATAAAAGCAATGGAACTAGTTCAGAAAGAAAGTGTCTTACAACTAATTCAGATGGAGCAGTCTATGTAGAATTTGGAGCTTCAACAGACCCAAATTATAGTAATTTTTTAACCGTAAGGATTGATTAATAAAGCACATGCTGGCAACAATGTGTATAATTCATAAGGGTTTTCGAGCGTTATCACCCGCATCAACTTTGGGTGGTAGCTTGATAGGTTTGAATCCCGCAATCCCTTACGAAATCATACACTAATCGTTGTAGGCAATTCTCCCTATAAAGAGACTATATTAACTTCGTTGGCTAACGTCTATAAACATGGAGTTTTGATCAAGATTTTGACTGAAATTGTATTATATTTAGAAATAAATTGCACTGTACCTGAGGTTAGTCAGAATTGAGTAACAGATGAAAATCGACCAAAAAGAAAAACAGCCAAAATCTAAAGAAGACTTAAAGAAGGATTTTCAAAAAATTGGAGTTGAAAAAGGGATGAATTTAATGGTTCATTCATCCTTAAGTAAAATTGGTTGGGTAATAGGAGGAGCACAAACAGTTGTAAGTGCTTTGATTGACAGTGTTGGGAAGACGGAACAATAGTTATGCCTGCAGCTACTCCTTATTGTTTACATCCCAAGAGTTGGGATAGTATAAAAATACCAGATAATTGGATTCCGAAAGTAGCGGAACACTTACCTGTGTTTGATATAAATAAGACTCCTACCGCACTGGGAGTAATTCCAGAAACATTTAGGAATTGGCCTCAAACTCTAAGAAGCAACCATCCAATAAGTTCTGTTTCTGCTAGAGGAAAATTTGCGAGAGTGATTACTTAAATTCATAATCTAGAAATTTCGGAAGGAAAAGATACTCCTTATGAAAAAGTATATGAACTAGATTTTAATATATTATTGCTGGGTGTTGGGTTTAATCGATGTACTATGCTTCATTTCGCCGAATCAAAATCCAAAAATCGAAGACTTACAATAAGTAATTATCCCATTTTACTTGACAATAAAAGAGTATGGATTGATGTACAAGATATGGGAAATGACAATAGCACTCATTTTCCAAAAATTGGAGAAATGTTTTTGAATGAAAAATGCGTAAAAAAGGGCAAAATAGGTGAAGCAAATTCCACAATGTTTCCTGCAAAAACAATGGTTGATTTTGGGAAAAAATACTTTGATGAGAAATAATAAAACTGCCTAGAACAAAGGCTATAACCCTCTTCCCCAATCACCTTTTTCCAGAAACGGGATTCCGTCTTTCTGATAAGAAGTATTTTTCGTATCAATCTTAGGTAGTGAACCAAAGCTCAAAACTTCTGTGGGACAATTTACAACACATGCAGAACATCTTACACATTCAACATCATTCATTGGAATACCTTTATTCGCATAATTCATAACATCAATACCCATATGACAAACTTTAGTACAAATATTACATGAAATACATTTTTTCTTTTCAGCAAATATTCTGTATTTAGAAAAACGGGAATAAATGTGCATTAACGCGGCTAGAGGACAACCAAACCGGCACCAGACACGACCGCTTAAAAAGAAGTATACACCAACACCTAATACACCGGCAAATATTACATCTATGCCTATGTAATAAAATTTATGAAAAAAATCTGCCGTGAAAGAAATGCTCTCATTGATAATGGGTATTTCTATTTTATATAAAATACTTAAAAGCTTTAATCCAGTAATAACAAAAGCAGAAAGTAAAATCCATTGCCCAATATTTTCCCATTTTTTGGCTTTTGCACCATGTGGAGCTAAGGTTCTGTATTCATCACCAAGAGTTTCCGCTAATGCCCCGCAGGAACAAATCCAACCACAGTACGCGCCTTTCCCCCATTTATATATTATCAAAGGAATAAAGACAAATGTTTGAATCAAACTAAAAACCAACCAAAATGTGGTTATGTTGCCATTATAAAGATTACTAAAATTTAAAGGCCATGCTAAAACAAAACCATAAGATCTCCAATAACTTTCCTTTGGGAATACTTGAGTAAAAACGAATCCATCTTCCCCGCCTAATAATCCAATTTTACCCAGATAAGGAAATAGTAATTCAGGTAAAATAAATAACGGTAATGCTTGTATTAAAATTAGCGCCCAAGTTTGATATTTAATATATATTGTAGGCTTTACATGAATTCTTCTTAAACCAAAAATCAGAATAGTAATTGAATAAAATGCAGTATACCAAAAACCCTGAGATTTTTCTAAAACTTCTATACCAAAATACCGCCCTCCAAAAAAAACATAACTGAAGAAAATGGCAATAAAAATAAAATAGGCATATTTAAAAGTTTGCCAATTAAAGGCAAATTTATCTTTATAGTCACCTATAAACTTAAATAGCAAATAAAATCCTAATAGAACAGTACCAATAATACATAGATAGGCAACAAGAGCATTTATATATTTTGTAACACTCCAAATTCTAATACTATCTGAAAACAATGTATCTATTAGGAAAAAAGGAATTGAAAGGAACTTACTCCAAAAGTCAAATGAAAATATCTGTGAAATAATATCACCAAACGAATCTACTTTTTCACCAAGTGTATATTTATAAACTGAAGCACTGCTCTTACCAAAATAAATTACACCGGATACTAAAATTAGAAGAAGAAACTGTAATTTTGATATTAAGGAAAGCTCTCCCTCCATTTTTATGTTACTTTTCTTAAAAAACTCAACCGGAAGTTCTCTTCCAATCATTGTGAAAACAATATCATTATTGATTTCTTTAACTTCATTTTCAGGATTTGTTAATAATACTTTGTCCTCCCTTACCTCCTTAACATTCGTCTCCATTAATAATTCTATTTTTCCAGTCTGACTAAGTTGATTTATATTTTCTAAATTCCCTTCTTTAGCCCGGGCAAATTTTGATTTTCGATAAGAAAGTGAAACCGAGTTAGCAAATTCGGAAGTTAAAATTGCTGTTTCCAAAGCAGAATCGCCACCGCCAACAATAAGCACATCTTTATCTTTAGCATCTGCAGGATCAAATAACCTGTTATAAACTTTTGGTAATTCTTCCCCGGGAACGTTTAGCATACGAGCATTACCGGATTTTCCAATTGCAATAATTACTCGAAGCGATTTATATTCTTTATCACCGGTTTGTAGTTTGAAAAAACCTTCGCTCTTATTTATTTGAGTTACAAAAGTATTTTCAATTATTGGAAGGCTCTTATCAACAATTTGATTTTCTAATTCATCTAAAAGAGATTCTTTTGTACCATCATTAATAATTAATTCTGATTCTTGGGTAAATTCGTTTGGTTCTGCAAATATTGGCTTACCTTTGGGAAAGTTTACAATTGTATTAAACCTTTTAGAAGATTCAAGAATTGTGAAATTCAAGCCGGATTTCTGAGCTTCAAGTCCGGCAGCTATTCCTCCTGGTCCAGCCCCTATTATTATTAAATCAAAGATTTCACTGTTATTTAATTTTGATTTTTCATCAGCAAACTTTTGGTCACCTGTAATTGTATTTATAACTTTTTTACCGCTTTCAGCAGCAAGTTTAAGCAGAGGAATACCGGTAAGATCGCCAACAATATAAATACCTTTGACGGATGTTTCGCCATTGCTATCTATTTCAGGATATTTTTCTACTTCACCAACAGGAGCTTTATATTGTAGCCAGTCAAAATATTTCTTTATAATATTCATTGTTACCTTACGAAAAGAAAATGAATAGATGGAATTTATAAAAATAAGATAAGAAATGGATATGAAAATAAAATGTCATATTGGTTACATAATTCAATATTAGTTTTATACTTTAAAAATTTTGTTTGAGCTAACGTAAAATTGATATTGAGAAACACGATAAAATTATTCATGTTTATGATTATACTTATTGAATTAAATCGATTTTTCTTCATTCTTAAAATCCATAAAAACAATATTTATTAGTTTCTTTTACCATAAAACTGAAACAAGTTCACTATTTTTATAGAACTCAAAAAAAATAATATAAAATGATAGCAAAAGACAATCAAAGGAAAGAATATTTATTCAGAATTTATAATGTTCAAGATTACATTGAGAATAACATTACCTCAAAATTTACCTTAGAGGAGTTAGCTTCGGTTGCAAACTTTTCTAAATTTCATTTTCATAGAATATTCGTTGCAATTATTGGGGAAACGTTAAGTAGTTATATTTTGAGGATCAGACTTGAAAAAGCAGCAACATTATTAATTCATTGTCCAAATACACCTCTAACGGAAATTTGGTTAGATTGTGGATTTTCAAGTTCATCAGCATTTGCAAGAGCTTTTAAAGAAAAATTTGGAATAAGTGCATCTAGTTGGAGGAAAGAAAAATTAAAAGAGTTTAGCAATATTGGTCAAACGCATAGCAACTTAAGTGAAGTATCTGCAAAATTGAGTGAATATTTTGGTGACGTACATTTAACAAAAAATGGAGTTGCTAAGATGAAAGAAATTATTAATCCTAAAAAAGTAGAAGTAAAACCAATTGATGAGTTTACAGTAGCCTACATTCGTTATATTGGTCCGTACAAGGGTAATAGTGATCTATTTGAAAATTTATTTACTAGACTATTTAATTGGGCTATGCCAAAAAACTTATGCCAATTTCCACAAACTAAAGTATTATCTATATATCATGATAATCCGGATATAACAGATGATGATAAACTTAGAACAAGTGTATGTATTTCTGTTCCTGATGATACAGAAGTTGGTGGTGAGATAGGAAAAATGAAAGTGGCCGGAACAAAATATGCAATTGCTAGTTTCGAATTAAGTGGTGCCCCGGATTATGAAAAAGCGTGGAATTATATATTCTCAGAATGGTTGCCAACAAGTGGATATCAGCCGGATAATAATCCCTGCTTTGAATTATACTTAAATAATCCGGAAGAACATCCGGAGAAAAAGCATATTGTTGATATTTATGTTCCGGTAAAAAATATGTAATATTTCAGAAACTATTATTTGAGGGTGGGAATCAGTTATAGTATTCCCACTTTTTTATAACAAATAAGCACAGTTCACTCTTCCAGAGTGCTTTCAACAAACTTTTTTAATTGTCTTACCTGATCTTGACTCATTTGCTGTCCGATTTTTGCAAGTAAATAAACCCCTACTATTAAAACAATTGCTACAGGCACCACCCATAATATATCAGCAGAATAATCAAGACTTAACCTTGAAAGACCCCAGAACAAAGCTACAAATGCAATAAATCCGAGAATAGAAAAAGTAAATGCAAATGCTGTCCATACCGAAGCATTTGGACCAATTACACCCCTTACTTCAGTTCCATCTTCAAGTTCATCAATTTGAAGATTTAACTGGGGAGTCCATATGCGTCTTTCCTGCTCCGGTGCACATATTAAGGCGTATCCCTCCTTGGCCCAACCTGTGCATTGTGTATTAGGATCATCAATTTTTCTTTTTATTCTATCTACAATTTCATCTTTATCTAATTTTGATAATATTTTTACACGTGGACGCAGTTCAGCCGACATACTGATCTCCATACTATTTATAGGACAATGAGTGGTATTAATAATAACAAATATTATGAGAAAATAGTAATAAGTGTTTAAATACTTTTAAGTTATTAAAAACCATACTTACTAATTATTTTTGAAATGCTATAACTAATCGTTATTGGTTAGATCATCTTCGTTATCTTTTAGGTCATCCTTAACGCTAAGACCTAGGTAATTTAATTCAAAATCACTTAGTAATTCTTTTACTTCATCAACGTAATCTTCCCTAACCATCAAGATCGCTGGTTCCAGTAATGGCCGAACAGACATAAAATTCTCATCCTTAAAATAATAATCTACATTTCCTTCAAGTAAACTTTTTATCATTGCCACATCAACCTGGCTGAACGTACTTAAGATGGGACTAAATTTAAAATTGTCTTTACTATTATTCATCTCTATGAACCGTATCTATTGAAAAGGCAGGTAAACAAACAGCAATATATTCCGTCTCTTCAGTTGGAGTGCTGTATCTAATCCATTCTCCTTTGTTTGTAATAATAGCTTCGCCAGCCCTTACATCAATTGTTTCCGATTTAGTTTCTACGCGTAAATTTCCTTTTAAAACAACTGTGTATTCATCAAATTCTGGCGTTTGTCCGGGTTCAATCCAACCAATTGGACTATTCATTTTTGCAATACTCACATCTTCAGTTTTCGAATTTACACGTCCTATAAATTCTCTAATTATTTTCGGTTTATTTCCGGCACACTCAATCTCAGAGGGGAAGCTAATTAATTTTGCCATTCTTCAACCTTTCTAGTAATTCTTAATTTGTTTTATGTGATGTTCTAAATGATCAATATAATCATTAATTAAATATTCTAAAGAACTTTTATATTTTTTTTCAACTATCTGCCAACAAATTTTATCAAAATTATGATCATATGTAGTATGATTTAATTTTTCTATGGGAATATTATTAACTAATTGCACGATTTGTAAATTTATCGACTTCCAACATTCTATTAATTCATCCCAATTTCTATTATTATAATCTTGTATTCTTACCCATTCATCTTGAGGATAAGTATCGAAAATCAATTTATCTTTTTGTAAAGCCATTAAAAATCTATAATAATTTACATTGGCAGAATCTATTAAATGCCCAAGTATTTCTTTTCTTGACCATTTATTTTCAGATTTTTTTGAGGAAGCAGAATCATTAGAAATTTGATTGAGAAAATCACATGATTTACTCATAATATTTTCTAATTCACTCGAATATTGCATGCCAGTCCAAGTTTTTAAAAGATTTTAGAAAGCTTAATTTAATAAAAGTAGGTAATAATAGTAGCGAAATATTTGAATCAGTAGCTGGAAATAAATTGGTAATTATTCTATACTAATTAGGTCTTTCGTAATTGAAACCAATATAAACAGAACTATTTCTAATAACGAATTATAGAAATCAATAATATCGATACTGAACGAGTTTGAAATGCCAACAGAAAAACGAAATAGCTCCACGACTAACGAGATAGAGAAAAATATGGCAAAACCCCTAAGTCCATCTGTAATTATTTTAGTAAAATCCATGTCTCTCCCATTTCATGAATTTGATTGAATAATTATTAATTAATTTCTGAACCAAATATAATTTCTAGTTGTTAAGGGAAAATGAAGCTAATTTTAAGAAATTGTTAAGTAATCAAATATGTTAGTTTGCTAAAAATCTTTAACAAAATTATTTTTATAATTTTTCTTAACAATGACTTAACATTCTGTTTATTTTAGGAATTAAATAATTGTTATTATCGTTTTTCAAATTCTTAGTGAGTAACAAGTGAACTTAATCCATATCAGTATTTTATTTTTAATTTTTTCAATTAATTTAATAGCACAATCTAACACTCAACCCAAATTAGTTGTCGGAATAGTTGTAGACCAAATGAGATATGATTATTTAGAAAAGTTCTATAATGATTTTGGTGAAGAAGGCTTTAAAAGGTTAATGAAAAAAGGCACAAATTTTACCAACTGCAAAATAAATTATGTCCCTACTCTTACAGGTGCTGGACATGCATCTATTTACACGGGTACAACACCATATTTTCACGGAGTTATTGGTAACGATTGGAAAGATAGGGAAACTACAAATAGTATAAATTGTTGTACTTCGTTAAATATAAAAAATGAAAATTATTCAGAAAATATTAATAGAAATAGATCTCCGGAACAACTACTAAGCACAACTATTGGAGATCAAATTAAAATTAATAGTTTTGGTAAATCGAAAATCTTTAGTGTTTCGCTTAAAGATAGAGGCGCATTGCTGCCGGCCGGTAAAAGTGCAAATGGAGCTTTTTGGTTCGATAATTCAACAGGCGAATTTATATCATCATTTTATTATTATAATGAGCTGCCAAAATGGGTTAAAGAATTTAACCATTCAGACAAAATAAAATCTTATTTAAATTTGGATTGGGAATTATATTCATCTATAGATAAATACAATAACTTACCAAATGATGAGTCACCATATGAGGAAGATATTTTTTCTGAAGGAAGAACATCTTTTCCGCATTCGCTAAAAAATGTAGCTGAAGAAGAACTCTTTAATTACTTTACTCATACTCCATATGGAAACCAAATAATAATTGATTTCGCAACAGAATTATTAAAAAACGAAAATCTTGGCAAGAGCGAATTTATTGATCATTTAGCAATTAGTTTTTCTTCGACCGATAAGATTGGTCATGCTTATGGACCGCAATCATATGAGATTAAGGATACTTATTTAAGATTGGATCAACAATTAGCTGAGTTATTAAAAACTCTAGATTCTTTTGTTGGGCAGAATAATTATTTATTATTTCTTACAGCTGATCATGGAGTTATGGAAAACACTCATCATCTAAAAGATCTTAATTTTGATACCGGGGTATTGGAGAATACCGATTTTTATAACAGGCTTCAAGAGTTTCTGCAAAAGAAATATAATTCTAAAAATTTGATTAAGACTCGATTTTCCAGGAACATTTATTTAGATAATGACATGATTGAAAATCTTGATCTTGAGCAAAATGAGATCGAACAGGCAATAAAAGATTTGTTAATTTTTGATGTTCCGGAAATTGTTGATGCTTACACACGAACAGAACTGGAGCTATTAGCACCAGCAAGAGATAATAAGAATTATATTTTAAACGGATTTAATAAAGTTAGATCCGGAGATGTATTATATTCCCTGAGAGCGAATTATTTAAATTGGGAACATAAGTTTGGTTCACAACATGGTTCGCGACATAGTTACGATAACCACATACCACTTATTTTTTATGGATTTGGAATTTCCAATTATGTTAATAATGAAGAAGTGTATATTGTTGATATTGCAGCGACTGTATGTGATATTCTTGGGATAACTCAGCCAAGTGGTTGCATCGGGATTCCTCTTATTAAAAAGTGATTATGAACTAAATCTTCCTAAAATAATTTCACATCCTTTCAATTAATAATTATTTTATGGCTAATATTAAATTTTTATTGGCTGGATTACTTTGAACTATCACTTTGAAAAAAATATGGCTATACAAGCATCATTTCGGAAAATCACAAAAGAAATTCTTAATGAAGCTATTTTAGAATGTAATTCCAAGGACCTAACTCAACAGGAAAAAATTCATTCACTTAGAAAAAAATGTAAAAGAATTAGGGGTTTATTTAGAATAGTCAGACCAAATATAGGTGATCTATATAAAAAGGAAAATGTTTCCTTCAGAGATTTGGCACGTACGATTTCTAAATCAAGAGATGAACATGCTACAATTGAAACTTTGGAAAAACTTCAAAATATTTGTAAAGATGAATCGATTAATAATGATATCGCTTCTTTAAAAAATGAGTTGAGCAGTGAACACAAATCTGAAGAAATTATTTTATTACTCAAAGAATTTGAGTTGAAAATATTAAACAAAGTTTCCCAAATTGATAATTGGCAAGTTCAATCAGATGGTTTTAGTTCGGTTTCCGGTGGAATAAAAAAAACATACAGACGTGGGCAAATTGCAATGTGGAAAGCATTCAATAATCCTACTATGGAAAATTATCATGAATGGAGAAAAAGAGTAAAGTATCATTATTATCATTTAGAATTAATTACTCCAATATGGGAAGCCATATTGATTTATTATACAAATGAAGTTCATAATTTATCTGAAATGCTTGGGTATGATCACGATTTATGTTTATTGGAAATTCTTTTAAAAACCAAAACTGATTACTTTCCCAATACTATATCTATTGAAGCCTTGATTAAATTTATTAATTCCGAAAAAATTAATATTAGAGAAAAAATTAATGTTCTGGGTCAGAAAGTATACGCTGAAAGACCTGGAAAACTAATTTATAAATTAGACATTTGGTGGAATACTTGGGAAATAGAGAATTCTGATGTGTAAATTTCAAATCGATGTCATTTCTAGGAATCATGCATAACTGAATGACAAGATAATCTTTTAGATTGCTTCACTTCAGAAAACAAGGTTCGTAATGACAATTTAATATTTAAATGAAAACTTGTCATTTCGGCCAAAGGGAGAAATCCATGCTTTGGATGGAGATTCTTCATCCCCTAAAACGGGATTCAGAATGACAAATTTTAACAATGAAAATATTATCTGTAATTTCCACAAAGTTTTCCAGTCATTACGAGGAATTCAACGCAGTTGGATGACAAAGTAATCTCATTAGATTGCTTTGCTACGCTCGCAATGACAATTATAAGGATCTATCTTTCTATTTTAACATCCAGCCAATTTTCTAAAGTAGAGTAAACTTTTTCTTTTTCTTCTCCAACAAATGAACTAATTCTTGTTTTATGGTTGCCATTCTTTTTTACCATTTTTTTTGCATTAGTATTTTCTCCAACATTTACAGCTGTTGCCGACCAAGTATCGAGTTCACCATAAATATAGAGCATATTATTCCCATTATTCTGTATGAACTTATTTATATCAACCATAAGATTGTTTTTAAAATTCAACTCAATATCTTGTGGAGCCAAAACAATACTGCTGGCAAAATTTCCATTTATAGTTTTTAATAAATCACTCAAATTCTCAACCTCATATTCATAATATCCAAGTTCTGTATAAGCTTGGTACATAAATGGTCTTAACCTTTTAAGAGATGCTGATGAAAGGTAACTAAAGCTGGATGTAGCCTCTAAATGATTAAATAATGTTTCTGGAGATGCGGTCGAATCAGGAATTTCATCACAACTTGATCTTCCCCATTGCCAAAAACTAAATTTATACTCGAAAACACCATATTCTAAAATTTGTTCAAGATCTAGATCATAAGTATATCCTTTTTCAGTACTGTATGTTTCTAGCAAAGGTAGTATACTTTCTCTATTCTTTAATACGGCACGTTGAAAATCAACAATTTTTTTGCGACATAAATCGGTTCCAACATTGTTAAGAAAATCATTTATTCTTTTATCTTCTTGTGTAAAATTTAATGGGGCTACATACGGCACCCAAACATCTACCGCATTAGGATAATAATATTTGAAGTATATAGACGTTTGACCACCTTTACTTATTCCCGTGCTAACCCACTTGCCGGAATAAATTTGTTTGAAGAGATCAACAATTCTTTTATGATCTGCAGCTGCTTGAGCTGTATTTAAATATTTCCAATCAAATTTTTCCAGTACCGATTCCCCATAATATCTATGTTCAACAAACATTTCATTGCATTTCAAGATTTTTGCTAACTCTGTTCTTCTTTTATCATTAGTTGCATAACCTTCGTTGTTAAATATCATAGGTTTGTTAAAATCTGTATGACGCAAATAAATCCTTTGTTCAAACTTTTTTCCACTATTTGGATTTAGATGATCAACCGGTTGAGTAATAAAAATTTCAAATGCCTCAGTAAAATGAGAATCGGCTTCTATTACTTTTACAGTAATCTCCGGTAAGTCAAGAAGTTTTTCGTGTAACTCTGATTTTTTATTTCCCTGAGCAAAATATGTTGTAGAAATTATTAAAAACAGAATTGTTGTTTTAATAAGTTTTTTCATGATTACCATTATAAAAGTTGTTAGAAATATTCTATAATAAAAAACTCCGGCATTTAAATTAATTTTAATAAAACACCGGAGTTAATTTTAGTGTCATTACGAGGAATCTGAAAGATGACGAAGTAATCTCAGAGATTGCTTCCCTTAAACTCGCAATGACTAGAATTTTGAGATTCCGGCATGAAGCCGGAATGACAAATATGATTTTATTCTTCATCCATAAATGGATATTTATAATCTGTTGGTGGAACAAAGGTTTCCTTAATAGTTCTTGGAGATGTCCATCTAATCAGATTTAAATAACTACCGGCCTTATCGTTAGTGCCACTGGCTCTTGCGCCGCCAAATGGTTGTTGACCAACAACAGCTCCAGTTGGTTTATCATTTATGTAGAAGTTACCTGCAGCATTAACTAAAATTTCATCAGCTAATTTTACAGCTTCTCTATCTTTAGCAAAAATTGCACCTGTTAAGGCATACTCAGATGTTTCATTACATATGTGTAATGTCTCTTTGTATTTTGCTGTAGGATAAACATAAATTGTAAGTACCGGGCCAAAAATTTCTTCTTCCATAGATTTGAATTTAGGATCAGTAGTTACAACAACTGTTGGTTCAATATAATACCCTACTGAATCATCATACTTTCCACCAAATATAATTTCAGCTTTTTTAGATTTCTTAGCATGATCTATGTAGCTTGTAATTGTATCGAAGGCATTCTTATCAATAACTGCATTCATAAAATTTGTAAAATCTTCCGGTGTTCCCATTTTAAGTGTTTTTAATTGATCCACTAAAAACTTCTTCAATGATCTCCACATTGATTGAGGAATATAAGCTCTTGATGCAGCTGAACATTTTTGTCCTTGATATTCAAAAGCACCTCTAATCAGTCCGGTACCAACTCCGTGTTTCAAAT
>Ga0209633_10000636_pt1 | contig 39833 bp, 33 predicted proteins | sample Cruoilmetagenom1_FD_187290 | JGI IMG/M metagenome (GOLD analysis project Ga0209633, IMG submission 187290) | Oil polluted marine microbial communities from Coal Oil Point, Santa Barbara, California, USA - Sample 1 (SPAdes) (version 2) | ecosystem: Environmental > Aquatic > Marine > Oil seeps ...
AATAAATTTAAAATTTAACTAATAATATCTCAAATAGAACTCGTTTTTAGAAAATATTTAGAAATTGAAAATAAATAATAAATAGGAAACATCTTCAATACACTCTTAATCCAGAAATGTTTAGTACAGTCAGTCTGAGCTTGTCGAAGACTTTACTTTGTTGTTTCAGCATACTTCGACAAGCTCAGTGTGACAAGAACAAGTTCAGTACGACAATAAATTTAAAATTTAACTAATATTAGCCCAAATGGTACTATTTTTGGAAATTTCTTGATAAGCCGAATTAATAAAACGATGTTCTGGTTTTGTTAGTGTAGAATCTTCTTCTAATAAATTAATAGCAACGGTACGAGCCAATTTTAATAAATGTGCATCTTTAACAATATCTGCAATTCTCAAATTTAAAACACCACTTTGCTGTGTTCCCATTAAATTACCCGGTCCACGTAATTTTAAATCTACTTCTGCAATCTTAAAACCATCACTGGTAGTAACCATGGTATCTAAACGAATTTTAGCTTCATTAGATAATTTAAAACTAGTCATTAAAATACAGTAACTTTGTTCGCCTCCACGTCCAACTCTACCGCGTAACTGGTGTAATTGTGATAAACCAAAACGTTCCGCACTTTCAATAACCATAACACTTGCATTTGGAATATTTACACCTACTTCAATAACAGTAGTAGCAACCATTATTTGTGTTTCTCTTTTTATAAATCGTTGCATTTCAAATTCTTTATCTTCCGCTTTCATTTTCCCATGAACAATACTAATTTGATAGTTTGGTTTTGGAAAATCTCTTGAAATACTTTCGTAACCATCCATTAAATCTTTATAATCCATAGCTTCGGACTCATTAATTAATGGATAAACCACATAAACTTGCCTTCCTTTTGCAATTTCTTCTTTTAAAAATTTAAAAACAGACAATCGGTTGGCATCGTATCGATGTGCAGTTTTCACCTCTTTTCTTCCCGGAGGTAATTCATCAATCACAGAAATATCTAAATCGCCATAAACACTCATCGCTAAAGTTCTAGGAATTGGAGTGGCAGTCATTACCAAAATATGCGGTGGCAATTCATTCTTTTTCCAAAGTTTAGAGCGCTGTGCAACTCCAAATCGGTGTTGTTCATCAATAATGGCAATTCCTAAATTTTTAAATTTTACTTTATCTTCAATTAAGGCGTGTGTTCCTATTAAAATTTGTAAATCTCCAGATTCTAAATCTTTATGAATTACTTTTCTCTCTTTTGTTTTAGTAGAACCTGTTAATAATTTAACCGTAACATCCATTCCATTTAAAAGTTCTACAATAGAATTGTAATGTTGTGTTGCCAAAATTTCAGTTGGCGCCATTAAAGTCGCCTGATAGTGGTTATCTAAAGCAATAAGTATAGTTAAAAGTGCAACAATGGTTTTGCCAGAACCCACATCGCCTTGCAACAAACGATTCATTTGTGCATTAGAGCCAATATCTTTTCTAATTTCTTTTAATACTCTTTTTTGTGCATTTGTAAGCTCAAAAGGTAAGTTTTGTTGATAAAACGAATTAAAATACTTCCCTACTTTTTCAAAATTGAAGCCTTTTATTTTCGCTTTTCTTAACATTTTTTTTCGGATAAGCTGTAACTGAATAAAAAAGAGTTCTTCAAATTTTAAACGTTTTTGTGCTTGGGCTAATAATTGCTGAGTTTTTGGAAAATGTATGTTAAATAAAGCTTCGCTTTTAGAAATTAACTGATTGTTTTTAATAATTTCTTCCGATAAAGTTTCTCTAAATTCTGTTCCTATTTCCTGAAATAAACTTTGCATTATTTTGGAAATAATCCGATTGCTTATTCCTTTATTGGAAAGTTTTTCAGTAGATGGATAAACGGGTTGCATTGCCGTTCTTAAATTCTTTTTATATTCTGATGCTAATTCCATTTCTGGATGTGCCATTGAATAAAACCCATTAAAGTAATTCGTTTTTCCAAAAATTACATACGGTATATTTAATTTGATGGAATCTTTAATCCACTTTGCTCCTCTAAACCAAATTAACTCCATGGTGCCGGTGTCATCCATAAATGTAGCCACTAACCTGCTTCCTCTTTTTTGTTTTACTGTTTTTAAAGAAGTTATTTTGCCTACTATTTGTATTTCAGCAGTATTTTGTTGTAGTTGGTTTATTTTAATAAATTGAGTTCTATCAATATATCTAAATGGAAAAAAATTAATTAAATCCGAATACGTATGTATCCCTAATTCTGTTTTTAGCAAGTCTGCTCTATTAGGCCCAACACCCTTTAAATACGTTATGGAAGTATGTAAATTAGTAATCACTTTAACATTTAAAAATACGAAGATACACTTTCAAATTACTAATTACAATTACAATTTTAGTCCCAACAAATATTGTATCTTTGCACTCTTAATTTTTTATATGAGATTGCACAGAAATTTAGTATTTACAGTAATAGATTCTATTAAATTAATTTTTAATGAAGGAGAATACGCAGATAAAGTAGTTCAAAAAGCATTAAAACGTGATGCACGTTGGGGTGCAAGGGATAGAAAATTTGTTGCGGAAACTATTTATGAAATGGTTAGATGGAAACGTTTATATAATGAAATTGCTGGAACAAAATCACATTATTCTACCGAAAATGTATGGAAAAACTTTGCTGTTTTTGCTGTTTTAAAAGGTTATAATTTACCCGATTGGAATCAATTACAGGGCGTTCCTGAAAGAAGAATTAAAGGTAAATTTGATGAGTTTCAAAAAACTAGAGTATTTAAAGAATCAATTCCAGATTGGTTAGATGAATTAGCCGTTAAGGAATTAGGTGAAGCGACTTGGGAAAAAGAAATTACCGCCCTAAATAAACAGGCAGATGTTGTATTAAGAACAAATACTTTAAAAACTACAAAAGTAAGTTTGCAAAAAAAATTAGCTGAAGAAGGTATTGAAACCGTTTTTATTGATGGTTATACAAATGCATTAAAATTAGTTGAAAGAGCAAATGTATTTAGAACCAATTGCTTTACTGAGGGTTTATTTGAAGTACAAGATGCATCGTCTCAATTAGTAGCCGAATTTTTAGAAGTAAAACCCGGAATGCGTGTAATAGATACTTGTGCAGGCGCAGGTGGTAAAACTTTACATCTAGCTTCCTTAATGGAAAATAAAGGACAAATAATTGCTACTGATATTTATGAAAGTAAATTAAAAAAACTTAAAATTAGAACTAGAAGAGCAGGTGCTTTTAATATCACTACTAAAGTAATTGATACTTCTAAAGTGATGAAAAAGATGAAAAATACAGCCGACAGAGTTTTAATTGATGCTCCTTGTAGTGGAATTGGAGTTTTAAAAAGAAACCCCGACAGTAAATGGAAATTACAACCTGAATTTATAGATAATATTAAAAAAACTCAAGCTGAAATATTAGAAAACTATTCGCAATTAGTTAAAAATGGTGGACAACTAGTGTATGCAACTTGCTCCATTTTACCATCTGAAAATCAAAATCAAGTAGCAAATTTTTTAGAAAATCATCCTGAATTTGAGTTTATAAAAGAAAATAAAGTTTCCGCCTTTAAATCTGGTTTTGATGGTTTTTATATGGCTTTACTTAAACGAGTTAAATAAGAAATTTCTTTAATATTAAAATACATTAAATTATATTCTATTTTTTTTATTCAATTAATGAAACACCATTTAAATCGGTTGTAAGTATTTCACTCATATAATCAAAATACGATCTCATTGCCTTAAACGATTTATTAATTTCTTCAAAAAAATTGCTTGCTAAAACTTCCTTGTCTGTAAAAGCACGAGTTATTACAAATTGTTTCATCCGAATTAAATCTAAATCAGGATGTTCTTTATCAAACCCTCTTGGTGCAGTTTTTAAAGATTCTCCTTCTAATTTACCAAAATGTTTAACAAAGGTTTTATTATTGATAATGGCACGAATTTCTGTAGTATCCATTTCAAATTCTTTTCGAATACGTAATAAATCTTCTTTATTAGGTGCCCAAAAACCACCTGCTAAAAAACTTTCTCCAGGTCTAATTCTTAAATAATAACCTCCTCGCAATCGTTTAGTAGCTCTAACAAAATGCCCTGCAAAATGTGGTTTGTAAGGTGTTTTATCATTTGAAAAACGAACATCTCTATAAATTCTAAACATTTTCAAGTTTTCAATATCATCGTGCTTTTTTAATTGCTCCATCAAAGTATTATAAAATTCTTTCACTTTTTGTTGTTCAATTTTAAAAGCGGGTTTATGTTCATTAAACCAATCTCGATTGTTATTTTTCTTTAAAGTTTTTAAAAAGTCTAGTGTAGATTTTGGTATTGAAGTCATTAGTTTAGTTTAAAAAGGAAATATACATAAATATTTTAATTCTGTTGTTCATATTTTTATAAAGAAAATCAGAATCTTCTAATAGAGATTAGGTAACCTAATTAAAGTTTTAGAGTATTTTAACAATCTTTAAGAATTTGTTATTACTGTTTTTTATAAATAGTGTGTACATTTATAAACATTTAATTATTTTAATTAAAATGAAAGAAATTCAAATCACTAATATTTCAACATTCTTACCCAGAGAATGTGGTATAGCTACTTTTTCAAATAATTTATTGAAGTCTATAATTTCCAACAATTTAAGTAACGATGTAATTATAAAGCCTTATGTGGTCGCTTTAGATAAAGATACTAAAGGTTTTGAATATCCAGAAATTGTTAAATACACTATTCGCCAACATCACTTATCAGACTATCTAAATGCAGCTAAATTCATTAATTACAGCCATTCTAAATTGTGTATTATACAACATGAATTTGGCATTTTTGGTGGCGATAGCGGCACTTATATTTTATCACTTATCCACGCTTTAAAAATACCTTTTATAGTTGTTTTTCATACCGTATTGGAAGAGCCAACGTATTCTCAAAAAACAATTATTCAAAAATTGAGTAGCAAAGCAAGTAAGGTAATAGTTATGAGCGATTTAGCAATTAAATTCTTAAAAACTATTTATCATATACCAAAAGTAAAAATTGTAAAAATAGAACATGGAGTACCTAATTTTAACTTTAAGGAGAATAATATCACCAAAGAAAGGTACGATTTTAAAGGTAAAAAAGTGATACTTACCTTTGGGTTGTTAAATAGGAATAAAGGAGTTGAAACTGTTCTAAAATCACTTGTTGAAGTTGTAAAAAAACATAAAAATTTTGTTTATATTATTTTAGGAAAAACACATCCTAATGTTATTCGAGAAACTGGCGAGGAATATCGGAATTATCTGTATCAATTAGTTCAAAAATATGCATTAGGTCAATATGTATATTTTTATGATCATTTTGTAAGTGATGAAGAATTATTTGATTATGTATCTGCAACCGATATTTATATTACACCATACTTAAACAAGGCACAGATGACTAGTGGTCCTCTTTCATATGCTGTTGGTGCGGGTTGTGCAGTAATATCAACGCCTTTTTGGCATGCCGAAGAATTATTGGCAGATGGAAGAGGAATACTATATGATTTTGGAGACTCTCAATCATTATCCAAAATATTAATTGACTTGCTTGATAATCCTGATAAAACACTTGCTTTGCAAAAAACAGCTTATAAATATGGTAGAACACTTATATGGCAAAAAGCAGGAGAACAATATGCTAAATTAATTTTAGATATTGTAAAAAGTAAAACAACGATTAAAATTGAAGCAGAACACTTTTTTAATCCAATGGTTATGCCAACTTTTTCATTAAAACATATTAAAAGGCTGACTTATCACACAGGTATTATTCAACATGCTACGTATAATATACCAAATCTAAAAACAGGATATTGTATAGATGACAATTCTAGAGCTTTACTTATGACGATAATAGCATGGGAACAATTAAATGATGAAGAAGCTCTTGAGTTATTACCAAACTATTTAAGTTTTATAAATTATATGCAGAATGATGATGGCACCTTTAGAAACTTTTTGGGTTTTAATAATCAATATCTTGATAAAAATGGCACTGAAGATTCTTTTGGTAGAACTATTTGGGCTTTAGGCTATTTAATACGACGATCACCAAATCCAGGATATTCTCAATTATCCTTAGAAATATTTTTAAAAGCACTTCCAAATTTTATAAAGTTAAAAGAGATTAGAAGTATAGCATACACAATTAACGGATTATATCAATATTTAAAGCGCTTTCCTAGTGATGAAAAAATGATAAAACTTCTTAAAAATTTAACAAACAAAATAATTAATAGCATAAATACCGGAAAAGATAAAGACTGGATTTGGTTTAGTGATAAACTAACCTATTCTAATGGTATTATTCCATTAGCACTTTTATATTCCTATAAATTATTAAAGGATGAAAAAATATTAAAATTAGCAAAAGAAGTATTAAGTTTTTTAGAAAAAATTAAGTTTAAAAATAATTATCTTGAGATTGTTGGAAACAATGGTTGGTTTGAAAAGGGAAAAGAACCAACTCATTTTGCACAACAACCTGTAAATGCAACAGCAATGGTACTTGCATTTTATCAAGCTTTTAAGGTAACAAAAAACAAAGCGTATTTAAATAAAATGTACACTTCCTATTTATGGTTTTTGGGAGATAATAAATTAGGTATCCCTCTTTATAATTTCGATACTAAAGGCTGTTCGGATGGTCTTGAAAGTTTTGGGGTTAATAAAAATCAAGGAGCAGAAAGCACTTTATCATATTTAATGGCACATTTAAAAGTTCTTAGAGCGTTACACGATACTATTACACGTTAATTTTTATCAAAAAAAAATTTAATACTTTGATTAATACTTGAATTATTCTAAAAGATGATTATTCAAAAACCATCTCATCAAATAAATCATCCATTGAGATGGTCGCAAATGTAGATGCATAATCTGATACTGCATAAGGAATTATTAATTCATTATTTAAAATAATTGAACCACAGGAATAAACTATATTAGGCACATAACCATCCCTTTCTTCCTCATTTGGCATAAGTAATGGTTCCTTTAACCTTGCAATTACTTTTGAAGGATCATCTAAATCAAGGAGTATGGCTCCTAAACTATACATCCTCATTGGCCCAACGCTATGCGTTATTAATAGCCATCCTTTTTCTGTTTCAAGAGGAGATCCTGCATTACCAGTTTTTATAAACTCCCAAGGATAAATAGGTTCTTGTATTTTTTTGGAACTTTGCCAAACATTTATATTATCAGAAAACATGATATAGTTAGCATAACCATCATAGCGAGAAATCATTGCATATTTTCCATTAATTTTTCTAGGGAAAAGTGCCATTCCTTTGTTTATAGTGTACTCACCATTAAGGGGTTCTATTTTAAAATGATAAAAATCTTTTGTTTCTAAAAGGGTGGACAAGATAGCATGACCATTATAGGCTGTATAGGTTGCATAGTAGGTGATTTTTCCGTTATCATCTGTAAATCTAACAAATCTTGCATCTTCAATTCCATTAGTTTCTGAATAAGATACAGGAAAAATTACTCTTTCGGAAATAGCTGTATCTAAAGAAAATGTGGTTTCGTAATGTGAGGTTGCAAACCATTTTATCCTATTTATCTCGTTTCTATCATAAGTAGACAATTTTTTATCTTTAAGTACTTCAACTATTCTAGCCATAAGCTCATCATAAATAAATTTAACATTAAGTTTATCAATTACTTTATCAAGTATATCCCCGTCATGCTCAATTTCCTTAAATTTCTTTTTGAATCGCTTTTTGTCATAAACATAGCGCTTAACGGTTTCAGGCACATCAACAAGATACCCTGGCTCAACAACAGTAATGTTATTGTCTTTATCAATTATGGCGCTTCTAAAAACAATAGAAGAAATATGCCCTTCTCCAGTAGCTCTAAAACTTAAAATAACTCTAGTTTGACCTTCTTCTAAATTAAACTGATCTGGGTCTAATACTATTGAAGGATTAAAAAATGCAGCAGACTCTATAGAATATTCTTGTGTAAAGTAAGCTCCTATAAGTAGTTTTTTCTTTAAAGAAAGGGTTCTATGATTAACCTTTAGATTTTTAATTATTTCTTTAACTTTAATATAATTTTTTTCTAAAATTTTAGAAATATTACGATGACGTTTTGAAAAGTTTTTTAATGTTTGGTCTAATACTAAATAGGTTTCTTCTTCAGAAAGATTTAAAATATTTTTAATAATAATTTCAACTCTTTTATCATCACTAGGGCGATAAAAACGGGTGATAATTCTTTTAGGGTCAGGATAAAAACGAATTGAATTTCGTTTAACTTTTAATGGCATAATTTTGAGGTAAATGAATTTTATTCCACAAATGTATTTATTAAATTTTATTTTATTTTAAAAATGTGTATAATATTTTACATAAACTTGGCTATGTTAAACCAAAGAAAGTAATTTAAAAACAAACCCAACAACTAAAAAATTTATTATATATTTTTTTAGAAATATAAATATTCGTTTATTCTTTCATTTATTCCTATCTTCTAAAACAGCTACAACATCGTTTAATGTAAAACCTTTGGCTTGTAATAAAATTAAATAATGAAATAATAAATCAGCACTTTCATTTAAAAATAAATTATCATCCAAATCTTTTGCTTCAATAACCACCTCAACAGCTTCTTCACCTACTTTTTGAGCGATTTTATTAATTCCTTTTTCAAATAAGGAAGCAACATAACTTTTTTTAGAATCAGCTTCTTCTCTCCTACTTTTTATAACGCCCTCTAATTTAGATAAAAAACCGAAAGACTGATTATTGGTTTCTCCCCAACAAGTATCTGTTCCTTTATGACATGTTGGTCCAGCAGGGTTTACTTTAATTAATAACGCATCATTATCACAATCATTTTTAATTGAAACCATATTTAAAAAGTTGCCACTTTCTTCACCTTTTGTCCATAACCTATTTTTTGTTCTGCTAAAAAAAGTTACTTTTTTGGTTTCTACTGTTTTTTCATAGGCTTCAGCATTCATAAAGCCAAGCATTAACACATTTTTAGTTATTACATCTTGAATAATTGCAGTTACTAACCCGTTTTCGTTTTTGGTATAATCTATATTCATTGTATCATTTATTATGTTCAATATTCAAAATTTTAAAGTCTTCGACAAGTCCAGATTGACATTAAAAATATTTGTCACACTGGGCTTGTTGAAATGTCTTTAACCTAAATTACAATCGAACTGGTATATTATTTCTTTTTAATTCTTTTTTTAAATCTTTAATTTCTATTTCTTTAAAATGAAATACACTAGCTGCTAAAGCTGCATCAGCTTTACCCTCAATAAATGTATCTGTGAAATGTTGCATAGTTCCAGCTCCACCAGAAGCTATTATTGGGATATTCACCAACTCACTTAAAGCAGCCAAAGCTTCATTTGCAAATCCATTTTTTGTACCATCGTGATTCATTGATGTAAATAATATTTCACCAGCACCTCGTTCTTCAACTTCCTTCACCCAATCAAATAATTTAATATCTGTTGGAACTTTACCACCAACTAAATGGACAATCCATTCTCCATTTAATAATTTTGCATCAATAGCAACAACAATGCACTGATTTCCAAATTTTGCAGCTAAATCATTTATTAATTGCGGATTTTTAACTGCGGAAGAATTGATAGAGACCTTATCTGCTCCTGAATTTAGTAAAATCTCCACATCCTCAACAGAAGAAATTCCACCGCCAACTGTAAACGGAATGTTCACTTTTTCTGCTACACGCATTACCAATTCAGCTAGTGTTTTACGTTTTTCTTCAGTAGCTGAAATATCTAAAAACACCAATTCATCTGCTCCTTCATTTGCGTATATTTCTGCTAATTCCACAGGATTACCGGCATCACGCAAATCCACAAAATTAACCCCTTTTACAGTTCTGCCGTCCTTTATATCTAAACAAGGTATTATTCTTTTTGTTAACATTTATCTTTTATTTCGTCATTGCGAATGAAATGAAGCAATCTCATCCATACTAACAGATTACCACGTCGTTTCACTCCTCGTAATGACGTTTAATTATTTAATACAAAATTTTCAATTTCCTTCATACTAATTCTATTTTCATAAATAGCTTTACCAACAATAGTTCCTTCACAACCCATTTCTGCCAATTTTGGTAATTCTTCAAATGTTGAAATACCTCCTGAAGCAATTAATTTAATCTTCTCGACTCCGCTCGAAGTGACAGCTGTTTCTTTTAATATTTTTTTATATAATTCAAATGAAGGCCCTTGTAACATGCCATCTTTAGAAATATCGGTACAAATTACATACCTTATTCCCTCTTTTTCATAGTTTTGAATAAAAGGGATTAATTCTTCTTCCGATTCTTCCAGCCAACCTCCAACTGCCACTTTTTCGTTATGTGCATCAGCACCCAAAATAATTTTATCGGCACCATATTTTTGAATCCAATTTTTAAAAATTATCGATTTTTTCACTGCAATACTTCCTCCAGTAATCTGATTTGCACCTGATTCAAATGCAATGTGCAAATCGTTATCAGATTTTAAACCACCACCAAAATCAATAGACAAACTAGTATTCGAAGCAATGGATTCCAATACTTTATAATTTACAATATGACTGGCTTTTGCACCATCTAAATCTACCAAATGTAAATATCTTACTCCGTGAGCTTCGAACATCTTTGCAACCTCTAACGGATTTTCATTATATATTTTTTGAGTACTATAATCCCCTTTTGAAAGACGTACACATTTACCATTGATGATATCTATTGCAGGTATTATTCTCATTTTTAATACTTATTTCAATTCTTAATTATTCGTCATGCTGAACTTGATTCAGCATCTCACCTCATTTTTTATCATTCGTCATTGCGAATGAAATGAAGCAATCTCCTCATTGAAAAAAGATTACTTCGTCGCTAACACTTCTCGTAATGACGATTACTTTTACATTTCTAAAAAATTCTTTAAAATCTGCTCGCCTGCTTTACTACTTTTTTCTGGATGAAATTGTACTCCATAAAAATTATTTTTTTGCATAGCAGAAGCATATTTAATTCCGTATTCCGTTGTTGCAATGGCTTCGTTATTTAAAGGAACATAAAAACTGTGTACCAAATACATAAATTCTTTTTCATTAATTCCATTAAATAAATTAGATTTTAAATTCTCAACCTGATTCCATCCAATTTGAGGAACTTTTTCTCGCTCATCAAATTTAACAACATTCACATCAAAAATCCCTAAGCCTTGCGTATTTCCCTCTTCACAATGCTTACACATTAATTGCATCCCCAAACAGATACCTAAAACGGGTTGTTTTAACGTTGGAATTAATATCTCTAATCCTGTTGCTTTCAGTTTTTCCATAGCACTACTTGCTTCACCTACGCCAGGAAAAATTACTTTATCAGCATTTCTTATTTCCTCAACATCATCAGATAAAATTGCTTCATGACCCAAACGTTGAATTGCAAATTTGATGGATTGAATATTCCCTGCTCCGTAATTAATGATTACTATTTTCATTTATTTTTTAATTATCATCGACACTTCGACAAGCTCAGTGAGACAAACATTATTCATTTTTAGTTGTCAATTACCAATTGAATTAAAGCATTCCTTTGGTGCTTGGTAAAATCATTTTTTCAGCATCTCTTTTTACAGCTGCTTTTATAGCTTTTGCAAATGCTTTAAATATTGCTTCAATTTTGTGATGCTCATTAACACCTTCAGCTTTTATATTTAAATTACATTTTGCACCGTCTGTAAAGGATTTAAATAAGTGATAAAACATTTCTGTTGGCATTGCCCCAATTTTTTCGCGTTTAAAATTCGCATCCCAAACTAGCCAATTTCTACCCCCAAAATCAATAGCTACTTGTGCTAAACAATCATCCATTGGTAAGCAAAAACCGTAACGTTCTATTCCTAATTTGTTTCCTAAAGCTTTAGCAAAAACTTCACCTAAAGCAATCATCGTATCTTCAATGGTGTGATGTTCGTCCACTTCTAAATCACCTTTCACTTGTATGGTTAAATCCATATTTCCATGACGTGCAATTTGATCTAGCATATGATCAAAAAATGCAATTTCAGTTGAAATTTTACTTTTTCCAGTTCCGTCTAAATTTAATTTAATATAAATTTTGGTTTCATTGGTATTTCTTGTTAATTCAGCAGTTCTATTTTTAAGTTTTAAAAATTCGTATATTTTTTGCCAATCATTATTTTCTAAAGCAATAAATGCATCTAATTCTTCACGTTTAACGGAAATTTCATCTGTTCCAAGGTTTGTGTTGTTGTTAATAAAAATTCCTTTTGCTCCTAAATTTTTAGCTAACTCAATATCTGTTATCCTGTCACCTATTACATACGAATTTTCTAAATCATATTCCTCAGAAAAATATTCAGTTAATAAACCTGTATTTGGTTTTCTGGTTTGTGCATTATCAATAGCAAATGTTTTATCAATAAATACTTTATTAAACTTTGTATCCTCGTTTTCAAAACATTTAATCACAAAGTTTTGAACTTTCCAAAAAGTTTTTTCAGGATATGAAGCTGTTCCCAATCCATCCTGATTGGTTACCATCACTAATTCATAGTCTAGTTCTTTAGCTATTTTACCTAAATAAGTAAATACTTTTGGGTAAAATACAATTTTCTCAAAAGCATCAACCTGTTGGTCTGCCGGCTCTTTAATGATGGTGCCATCTCTATCTATAAACAATACTTTTCGCTTCATTTTATAATTCTTTTAATGCATTTATCAATTTAATATTTTCACTTTTAGTTCCAATGGTTAATCGCAAGGTATTCTCACACAACGGTTGTGTTGTTCTGTTACGAATTACAACTCCTTTGTTAATTAACTGATGATATCTTTTTGAGGCATCATCTACCTTTACTAAAATAAAATTAGCATCTGTCTGATAAATTTCTTCAATAAGTAAAACTGATTTTAATTTTGCAATTAATTTTTCTCTTTGTTCTAAAATTTTATCAATTTCATTTTTTACTTTATTTTTATTTAAAAGTCTTTTCAAAGCTTTCTTTTGTGTCAATTCATTTATGTTATAAGGTGGTTTTATTTTATTCAAAATTGAAATGATTTCTGAAGAAGCATAGCAAATACCTAATCTAATTCCTGCCATTCCGTAGGCTTTTGATAATGTTTGGGTAATTATTAAGTTAGGAAATTCTTCTAACCTTGCCAACCAACTTTTTTGGGAAGAAAAATCAATATAAGCTTCATCAATAACAACCAAACCATTAAATTTGTTTAGCAATTCTTCAACTACTTCATTTAAAAATGAGTTTCCTGTAGGATTATTCGGAGAGCACAAAAACAAAATTTTTGAATTGGCATTGGCAACTTCCAAAATTTCATTCACATTCGGCTGAAATCTATCGGTTAAAAAAACCTCTTTTTCTTCAACATTATTGATATTTGCCAAAACTTTATACATCCCATACGTTGGTGGTAATGTAATAATATTGTCTTGCTTTGGCTCGCAAAAAGCTCTGAAAATTAAATCTAGTACTTCATCACTTCCATTTCCTAATAAAATTTGGGTTGAAGAAATTCCTTTTAATATTGACAACTGGTTTTTAACGGCTGTTTGTTGAGGATCAGGATACCTATTTACGCCATTTTCAAACGGATTTTCATTGGCGTCTAAAAATACCATATCAGCTGTTACCTCTCTGAATTCATCTCTAGCCGATGAATACGATTTTAATGTTTTTATATTGTCTCTAACTAAATTTTGAATGTTCATTTTAATTTCTTTTATTTTCATAGTTAATTTCTTTGTCATTGCGAAGTAAATTTTTAATTTGCTATAGCAATCATTTACCAATAAAGAGATTACCACGTCGTTACCACTCCTCGTAATGATAATTATTTTAAACTATTTAAACGTAATGTAACCGCATTTTTGTGTGCAGTTAAACCTTCAGCTTCTGCTAAAATTTCAATGGTAGGTCCAATTTTAAGAATTCCTTTTTTAGAAATTTTTTGAAATGAAATTGCTTTTAAAAATGAGTCTAAATTAACACCTGAATACGCCTTTGTATATCCATTTGTTGGTAACGTATGATTTGTGCCAGAAGCGTAATCCCCAGCACTTTCCGGTGTATAATTACCTATAAAAACGGAACCTGCATTTTCAATACCGTTTACATAAAAATCCGTATCGCTAGCACAAATAATAAAATGCTCAGGGCCATATTTATTAATTAAGGCTATGGCTATTTCCTTTGTTTCAACAAAAATTAATTTAGAATTTTCAATGGCTTTTTCAGCTATTTTTTTTCTTAGTAAATTTTTTAACTGACTTACAATTTCTTTTTCAACAGCTTCTAATTTGTTTAAAGAAGTAGAAACTAAAATTACTTGACTATCCTCTCCGTGTTCAGCTTGACTTAACAAATCAGAAGCTACAAAACTTGCATTTGCAGTTTCATCTGCAACAACTAATAATTCACTTGGTCCAGCTGGCATGTCAACGGCTACGCCGTATTTTGTTGCCAACTGTTTTGCTGTTGTAACATATTGATTTCCAGGTCCGAATATTTTATAAACTTTTGGAATGGATTCCGTTCCAAAAGCAAGTGCTGCAATAGCTTGAATACCACCAACCTTCAAAATTTTAGTAATTCCGCATTGTTGAGCTGCATATAATATAGCAGGATTAATTTCACCCTTTTTGTTAGTTGGCGTTGCCAATACAATTTCATTACAACCTGCAATTTTAGCAGGAATTGCCAACATTAAAACGGTTGAAAAAAGTGGTGCTGTTCCTCCAGGAATATACAATCCAACTTTTTGAATAGGTCTTTTTTCTTGCCAACAAACAACTCCTTTACAGGTTTCAACCAAAACTTTAGATGTTTTTTGAGCTTCGTGAAATTTAGTAATGTTATTTTTTGAAACTTGTATTGCTTCCTTTAATTCCCTTGAAATTGATTTTTCAGCTGCTTTAATTTCGTCTTCCGTTACAAAAAAAGACTCCAAAGAAACACCATCAAAAATTGCTGAATACCGTTTAACCCCTTCATCACCATTTCTTTTCACATCTTCAAAAATAGCATTAACAGTAGTCTCTATTGTTTCAACAGACTTTGAAGGTCGTTTTAGAATAGTTGACCATTCATTTTTTTGCGGATTATTAATTTTTTTCATTATTCATAAATTTTATAATACCATTTTCTCAATAGGAACCACTAATAACCCTTCGGCTCCATTTGCTTTTAATTCATCTATTACTTCCCAAAACGAGTCTTTTTCAATTACCGTATGTATAGAACTCCACCCTTTTTCTGCAAGTGGTAATACAGTCGGACTCCGCATACCTGGTAAAATTTTAATAATGTTTTCAATTTTATCATTAGGTGCATTCATTAAAATGTATCTAGATTTCCGAGCTTTCAACACTGCTTGAATTCTAAACTGTAGTTTATTTAACACCTGCTGGTTTTCTTTAGAAATTTTTGGTGAAACAGCTAAAACTGCTTCACTTTTTAACATAACTTCTACCTCTTTTAAATTATTTTTAAACAAGGTACTCCCACTTGAAACAATATCACAAATAGCATCGGCTAAACCAATATTAGGAGCTATTTCAACCGAGCCGTTAATGATGTGAATATCAGGTTTTACATTAATTTTTTTAAAGTATTCTCTAACGGTGTTCGGATAAGAAGTAGCAATTCTCATACCATCCAAATCTTTAGCACTTTTGTATTTTTCACCCTTCGGTATGGCAATAGAAACTCGACATTTAGAAAATCCCAATCGCTCTGCAATGCCTATATCATTTCCTTTTTCAATAAGTACATTTTCACCAATAATGGCAATATCCACCACTCCATCTTTAAGGTATTGTGGAATATCACCGTTCCGTAGGTACAATACTTCTAATGGAAAATTACTGGCAAATGCTTTTAGCTGGTCTTTACCATTGTCTATTGAAATTCCACAATCTTTTAATAATTTTAGAGAGTCTTCATTAAGTCTCCCTGCTTTTTGTACTGCGATTTTAATTTTACTCATTTTTTATTTTAATTTGTTTGAGTAAATCTGAAGGAATTAAAGAAAAAACCCGTTTGATTTACTCAAACGGGTTTTTAAATATATTTTATACTATTCAATACATTATCTTCTCGCCTGAGTCCCAGTATGAAAATGATGATGATGTAATTGAATAAAATTCATAATTCTTTGTTCTAGATGACAAATGTACAAAAATGTTTAATATACAAATTGCTAATCTTAATAATATTAACAAACTTCAATGTTTTGTTAAATAAATAACAATTATTATCTTTATACTGAATTGAGTCTAGTTAGATAGTTATACGTATCTTAAATTGTTCAAAACTCTCTTAATAACTGAATGAATAATACCAATGTCAACTATACCGTTTACAATAATTTAGTTAAATTTGTCCCTTAACAACACACTAAAAAAATCTTCATATGATTCATTTCTTTGGAAACCAAAACAGTAAAATTTATGCTGTGCAAACGTCAAAAGAACTTTCAACTACTGCTATTAAAAAATTAGTTTGGCTTTTTGGAAATCAAAAAAAATCAAGTAAAGCATCAATTGATGCTTTTTTTATTGGTCCACGTGCAGCGATGATTACACCTTGGAGTACAAATGCAGTTGAAATCACTCAAAATATGAGTATAGCGGGAATCATTAGAATTGAAGAGTTTACTGCTTCCAATGAAACAGCCAATTTTGATCCGATGTTGTTTCAAAAATATAATGCTTTGAATCAGGATATTTTCACCATTGATATTACGCCAGAATCTATTTTAAGAATTGAAGATATTGCTGCTTATAACCAACAAGAAGGATTATCTTTAAACGATGAGGAAATTGAATATTTGAATAATTTGAGCACTAAAATTGGAAGAAAATTAACAGATTCAGAAGTATTTGGATTTTCTCAAGTGAATTCTGAACACTGTCGTCATAAAATTTTTAACGGTACATTTATAATTGATGGTGAAGAAATGCCTTCTTCATTATTTAAATTAATTAGAAAAACATCTGAAATCCATCCAAACGGAATTGTTTCTGCATATAAAGATAATGTAGCATTTATTGAAGGACCAACTGTTGAGCAATTTGCGCCAAAATCGGCAGATAAACCTGATTTCTACGAAAAGAAAGATTTCAAATCGGTTATTTCATTAAAAGCCGAAACACACAATTTTCCAACAACTGTTGAACCTTTTAATGGTGCTGCAACTGGTTCGGGAGGTGAAATTAGAGATAGATTAGCTGGTGGAAAAGGATCGTTGCCTTTAGCAGGTACAGCAGTTTATATGACTTCTTATTCCCGTTTAAATAAAGACAGACCTTGGGAAAAAGGAATGCAAGAACGTGATTGGCTATACCAAACACCTATTGAAATATTGATAAAAGCATCTAATGGTGCTTCAGATTTTGGTAATAAATTTGGGCAGCCATTAATTACAGGTTCACTATTAACTTTTGAACATCAAGAATGCTTCGACAAGCTCAGCATGACAAACCCTCGTAAATTAGGTTTTGATAAAGTTATTATGCAAGCTGGTGGAATTGGGTATGGAAAAGCAGAACAGGCTTTGAAAGATACTCCTAAAGAACATGATAAAATTATAATTCTTGGTGGTGAAAATTACCGAATTGGAATGGGTGGTGCAGCAGTATCTTCTGCTGATACTGGTGAATTTGCAAGTGGTATTGAATTAAATGCCGTGCAACGTTCCAATCCTGAAATGCAAAAAAGAGCTGCCAATGCCATTCGCAGTATGGTTGAAAGTGATGTTAATACTATAATTTCTATTCACGATCATGGCGCTGGTGGACATTTAAACTGTTTGTCTGAATTGGTTGAAGAAACTGGTGGAAAAATTGATCTAGATAAATTACCTCTTGGTGATCCAACACTTTCTGCCAAAGAAATTATTGGGAATGAATCTCAAGAACGTATGGGATTAGTGATTAGTGAAAAAAATTCAAAAACGTTAAAACGAATTGCTGAAAGAGAACGTTCTCCATATTATGAAGTTGGTGAAGTAACCAACGATAATCGGTTTACATTTGAGTCTAAAACTACAGGCGAAAAACCTATGGATTTAGAATTAAATGATATGTTTGGAAGCTCTCCAAAAACTATAATGACTGACAAAACTATTGAAAGAAATTATGAAAACCTTTCATACAGTCAAAATGAAATATATACTTACATAAAACAAGTTTTACAATTAGAAGCTGTTGCTTGTAAAGATTGGCTAACCAATAAAGTAGATCGGTGTGTTGGTGGTAAAGTTGCTAAACAACAATGTGCAGGTCCTTTACAATTACCATTAAATAATGTTGGTGTAATGGCACTAGATTATAATGGAAAAGATGGAATTGCAACATCAATTGGTCACGCACCAGTAAGTGCTATTATTGATCCCGAAGCTGGAAGCAAAAATGCAATAGCTGAAGCATTAACTAACATTATTTGGGCGCCTTTACAAGATAATTTAGACGCTATTTCTTTATCTGCCAACTGGATGTGGCCTTGTAAAAATGAAGGAGAAGATGCTCGTTTATACAAAGCGGTAAAAGCGGTTTCAGATTTTTCAATAGCATTAGGAATCAATGTGCCTACCGGGAAAGATTCTTTATCTATGAAACAAAAATATCCAAATGATGAAGTTATTGCTCCAGGAACAGTAATTATTTCAGCAACAGGACATTGCAACGATATTACAAAAGTAATTGAGCCCGTTATTCAAAAGGGAGTTTCAAATAAAATTTACTATATCAATTTATCAAATGATACTTATAAATTAGGAGGGTCTTCATTTGCTCAAACTCAAAATAAAATTGGAGCTGAAACCCCAACAATAAAAAATGCCGTAAGTTTTAAAAACGCATTTAATACCATTCAAAAATTAATTAAAGAAGATAAAATTATTGCTGGACACGACATTTCTGCAGGTGGAATGTTAACCACATTGTTAGAACTATGTTTTTCTCAAGAAAATGTTGGGTTAACTATTAATATTTCTTCTTTAGGTGAAGTTGATACTGTAAAATTGCTGTTTGCTGAAAACAGCGGGATTATTTTCCAAAGTGTATCTGATGAAATTCCTTTAATTTTAAAACAAAATAATATTGAATGCTTTGAAATTGGAACTGCCATTGAAAGTGATACTATAACTATTACAAACTACAGAAAAGAATTATTATTTAATATTGCTGAATTACGTGATGTTTGGTATAAAACTTCCCATTTATTGGATGAAAAACAGTGTGCTAATAATAAAGCGAAAGAACGATTTGAAAATTATAAAAAACAACCTTTAAAATATTATTTTCCAAAACATTTTACAGGTAAGCTAACAGACGTCATTGCGAACACGGTGAAGCAATCTGTTCATGATAATGAGATTGCCACGTCGCAAACTCCTCGCAATGACAAAAATATCACTTCGGGCGCAGTCGAGAAGCCAAAAGCAGCCATAATTCGTGAAAAGGGAAGTAATAGTGAGCGCGAAATGGCTAACGCTATGTACTTAGCTGGTTTTGATGTTAAAGATGTGCATATGACCGATTTAATCAGTGGTCGTGAAACGTTAGAAGATATTAAATTTATTGGTGCTGTTGGTGGTTTTTCAAATTCTGATGTATTAGGTTCTGCAAAAGGTTGGGCGGGTGCATTTTTGTTTAATGAAAAAGCAAAAAATGCGCTTGATAAATTTTTTGCACGAAAAGATACCTTATCGGTTGGGATTTGTAATGGCTGCCAGCTATTTATGGAATTGGAAGTGATAAATCCGGAACATAAAGTCCACGGTAAAATGCTTCATAATGATTCTCATAAACATGAAAGCAATTTTACATCAGTTACCATTCAAAAAAATAATTCGGTAATGTTGAAAACTTTGGAAGGATGCACGTTAGGTGTGTGGATTTCAAATGGAGAAGGAAAATTTAATTTACCACTTCCGGAAAGCAGTTATAATATTGTTGGAAAATATGGTTATAAAGGTTACCCTGCAAACCCAAATGGCTCTGATTATAATGTAGCTATGCTAAGCTCTGCTGATGGACGACATTTAGTAACAATGCCACATATTGAACGTTCTATATTTCAATGGAATTGGGCTTATTATCCTTCAGAAAGAAAAGATGAAATTTCTCCTTGGTTAGAAGCCTTTGTAAATGCAAGAAAATGGATAGAGAAGTAAAACACAAAATATATTTATAGTACCTAAGAAGCTGTCTTAAAAGCGTCATTCTAAATGTATAACCTAACAGGTTTTTAAAAACCTGTTAGGTTTGTTTTCTTCTAGCATGACTAAACCAAATCGTCATAGCGAGGAGTGATAACAATTTGGTTAACTCTTATTCGTAAACAGCAGATTGCTTCAACTTTTTCAAAGTTTCGTAATTAAAATTGAAAGATTTTTCAGATAACAACTCTTTAATTTAAATAAAAAAAAATCCATTTAAAAACAAATAGCTTTATCTTCAAAATAAAATAAGAAATACTTAAATATTTTTTACTATATTTTAGCAGTATAGCATATATATGTAACAAAAATAACTTATATGGTTAAGCTATTGTAAATTCCTTATTAATTTTATACTTTGCAAACACACAAAACAAACTATATAAAATGCCTATAAAAGTTACTCGATCGTTCGATTTTGCTTACTACCAGCTAAAAAAATACAATTTAAAAAAATCTTTAACTACCAAATACAATGGCACTTGGGTATCAACATCTACCCAAGAATATATAAATAAAGCTAATGCAATTAGTAGAGGTTTATTAAAACTTGGTGTTAAACCTGGTGATAAAATAGCCGTTATTTCTTCAACTAACAGAACGGAATGGAACATTTTAGATGTTGGAATAGCACAACTAGGAGCTTTTAACATTCCTATTTACCCAACTATTTCTAAAGATGATTATGAATATATTTTTAATCATGCCGAAGTAACATATTGCTTTCTATCGGATGAAGAATTATTCAAAAAGGCAAATTCTGTAAAAAACAATGTTCCAAGTTTAAAAGAAATTTATTCTTTTGAGACTATTAAAAATTGTAAAAATTGGGATGAAGTATTGGAATTAGGAAAAGACGAAAGTACGCAACCACAAGTAGAAGAATTAAAAAGCAAGGTGAAATCAGATGATTTAGCCACAATTATTTATACTTCAGGAACTACGGGAAAACCAAAAGGGGTTATGCTTTCTCATAATAATTTAGTAAGTAATGTAATTGACAGTTACCCTAGGTTACCAATGCATGGCGAAATGAAAGTTTTAAGTTTTTTACCAGTATGTCATGTTTTTGAAAGAATGCTTTTGTATTTATACCAATATTCAGGTACATCCATTTATTTTGCAGAATCTATTGAAAAAATTGGAGATAATTTAAAAGAAGTTAAACCTTCGCTTATGTCAGTCGTTCCACGATTACTTGAAAAAGTATATGACGGAATTATTGCTAAAGGAACTGAGTTAACCGGAATCAAAAAAATGTTATTCTTCTGGGCAGTTGAAATTGGATTAAAATACGAGCCTTACCGGAAAAATGGATGGTTTTATCATCAAAAATTAGCAATTGCAAATAAACTTATTTTTAGTAAATGGCGGGAGGCCTTAGGAGGCAATTTAAGAACAATGGTTTCTGGAAGTGCTGCTTTGCAACCTCGTTTAGCTCGTATATTTACAGCAGCTAAAATGCATGTTATGGAAGGTTATGGTCTTACAGAAACATCTCCTGTTGTTTCCGTAAATATGTATAAAGATCATATGATGAAAATTGGTACAGTTGGTAAACCAATCCGAAATGTAGAAGTAAAAATTGCTGAAGACGGTGAAATATTAATAAAAGGACCTAATGTAATGTTAGGTTATTATAAAGATCCCGAAAAAACTGCAAGTGTTATGACTGGGGAATATTTTCATTCAGGTGATAAAGGTGAAATTGATGAAGATGGTTTCCTTAAAATTACAGGAAGAAAAAAAGAAATTTTTAAAACTTCAGGTGGAAAATATATAGTACCTGCCTTACTTGAAAATGAAATGAAACAATCTCGTTTTATAGAGCAAATAATGGTAATTGGTGAAGGGCAAAAAATGCCTGCAGCTTTAATTCAACCAAATTTTGAGTTTTTAAGAGGCTGGTCTAAAATACATCACGAACCAATTTTAGGTAACAATGAAGATTTAATTAAAAACCCTCATGTTTTAGAGAGAATTCAAAAAGAAATAGATAAAGGCAACAAAAACTTTGGTAAATGGGAAACTATTAAACGTTTTGAATTGACTCCAGAAGTTTGGGGAATTGATAACGGATTACTAACACCTACAATGAAACCAAAAAGAACAGAAATTCTTAGTAGATATAAACATTTATACAATAAAATTTACGATATTGACCAATAATATTTTTATCTGAAAAGTTAATTTGATTTTTATATTTTTGCAGTAAACGAATATAGTTGTATGGAGCATTTTATAGTATCAGCACGTAAATATAGACCACAAACTTTTGAAGATGTTGTTGGGCAACAAGCAATAACTAATACGCTTGAAAATGCTATAAAAAGTAATCATTTAGCACAAGCATTATTATTTACTGGTCCGCGTGGTGTTGGAAAAACTACATGTGCCAGAATTTTAGCAAAGCAAATTAATCAGGCAACGAATACAACACCAGATGAAGATTTTGCATTTAATATTTTTGAATTAGATGCCGCTTCTAATAATTCCGTTGATGATATAAGAAGTCTAACCGATCAAGTTAGAATACCACCTCAAACTGGTAAATACAAAGTTTATATTATTGATGAGGTGCATATGCTTTCTGCAGCAGCTTTTAATGCTTTTTTAAAAACATTAGAAGAGCCACCAGAACATGCCATTTTTATTTTAGCAACTACCGAAAAGCACAAAATAATTCCAACCATTTTATCGCGTTGTCAAATTTTCGATTTTAAAAGAATTGGAGTTGTTGATATAAAAAATTATCTTAAAAATATTGCAAAACAGGAAGGTATAACTGCGGAAGATGATGCTTTACATATAATTGCTCAAAAAGCAGATGGTGCTTTACGCGATGCTCTTTCCATTTTTGATAGAGTAGTTTCTTTTTCAGGGGAAAATTTAACTAGAAAATCGGTTACTGAAAACTTAAATGTTTTAGATTACGATGAGTTTTTTATTGCAACAGATTTAATTTTAGAAAATAAAATTCCCGAACTATTATTACATTTTAATTCTATTGTAGCAAGAGGTTTTGAAGGGCATCATTTTATTGTTGGCTTAGCTTCTCATTTTAGAGATTTGTTAGTAGCGAAAGATAAATCAACCATAGCATTATTAGAAGTGGGCGATAATGCCAAAAAAAAATACATTTCTCAATCAGAAAAATGTGATTTACGCTTCTTGCTTCAAGCAATAGATATCGCAAATCAATGTGATTTGAATTATAAAAGCAGTAAAAATCAACGGCTGTTAATTGAACTTACTATTATGCAATTAGCCTCCATCACATTTGATGGAGAAAAAAAAAATAACAAACCCTATATAATTGCAGCATTACATTTTCAAACACAAAACACTATATTATTTAATCCTAATTTAAACAAACATAGTAAGGTTTCCATTAATAAAACTAAAGACCTAGATTCTATAATATTAACTCCTAAAAAACCATTAGTTAAACCTGATTTAAAAATTGAAAACAGAAGACCTTCTCCCCTTTCTTTAAAAAGTATAAACCATAAAAAGGAAGTTGCTAAAATTGAAGTAGATTTTGAAGAAATAGAAGGCTTACCTACAGATGATTTTACGGAAAATGAAGGGTTAAGATTATGGCTTACCTATGCTGAAAATTTAAAAGAAAAAGGAAAAAATAGTTTAGCCTCAGTTATGACAGCTAATAGCCCAATTATTAAAGAGCAAAACTTTTATGTAGAATTGCCAAATTTTGTTATGGAAAACCAATTAAAGGTTGGTGTTAATCCTTTGCTAAAGTATTTAAGAGAAAAACTTAATAACTTTAAAATCAATATTATAATACAGGTTAATGAGAAAACCACAAAAAAATACGCATATACACCCCAAGAAAAATATCAAAAATTAAAGGAACAAAATAGCGCCATTGAAATGCTAAAAACAACTTTTGATTTAGACGTTTAATTTTTAATACCCAATATTGTTTTGAGCATAAAATTAATCATAACTTTTTTAATTGGCTTTCTAATAGTTGCTATTGCGGCAAATGTGATTGCTAAAATTTTTCAAAAGAATAAATTTCCGCTTATTACTGGGTTAATTATTACAGGAATTATCGCGGGTTCTTCATTTTTGAATTTCATTCCACCAAAAGCATTAAAAGAATTAAATTTTTTAAATGAAATTGCATTAGCTATCATTGCGTTTTCAGCAGGTTCTGAACTATATTTAAAAGAACTTCGAAGCAGAATAAATAGTATAAAATGGATGACGATAAGTCAACTTTTTATAACATTTATTTTAAGTTCAATTACCATTTACTTTATAGCAGATTTAATACCATTTATGGCTGATATGCCCAGTACTCATAAAGTGGCTGTTGCAATTCTTTTTGCAACCATTTTTGTTGCCCGTTCTCCTTCATCCGCAATTGCAGTTATAGACGAATTACGAGCTAATGGTCCTTTTACAAAAACAGTTATGGGAGTAACCGTAGTAAAAGATGTTTTAGTAATTATATTATTTGCGATAAGCATTTCTATTGCAAAAGCTTTTATTAATGATGAGCCAACCAACCTATTTTTCTTTATTATTTTACTATTAGAATTAATGGCTTCCATAGGTTTAGGTCTGATTTTCGGAAAATTTTTGGCACTCCCTTTTTTAACCAAAGCAGATAAACAATTAAAAGGAATTGCTATAATTTTAATTGGGTATGGAATTTATCTCTTTTCTCATTTAATTTCACTAGAAGCTCACCAGTTTCTACATATCGAATTTACGTTAGAACCTTTATTAATATGTATCATTGCAAGTTTTACTCTAACCAATTACAGTAAACATAGAATTGAGTTTTCAAAAACCTTAAAAGAAATAAGTCCGCTTATTTATATTATATTTTTTACATTAACTGGCGCTTCATTATCGGTACATACCTTAATAAATGTTTTTAATATAGCAATAGGCTTTTTCTTTTTAAGATTGTTAACTATGTTTATTAGTGGTTTTGCAGGCGTTTATCTTGCAAAAGATCCAAAGAAATTTGCACCAGTTGCTTGGATGCCATATTTAACTCAGGCTGGAGTTGCCTTGGGTTTGGCTACTATTATTTCTCATGAATTTCCAACTTGGGGTCATGAATTTGAAACCATAGTAATTGCGGTAATTGTAATGAATCAATTAATTGGACCTCCACTATTTAAATGGTCATTAAATTATTTACACGAAAGTCATTTAAAAGCTAAAAAGAAAACAAAACCAGATAACCAAAATGCTATTATTTTTGGATTTGAAAATCAATCTTTAGCTTTAGCCAAACAATTAAAGCAAAACAATTGGGAAGTTAATATAGCTCAAATTGAATCAGAAAATGTTGTAGATAAAAGTTTCCATGTAACGTGTTTAAAATCTCTTTCATTAAAAGAATTACTAAAATTAAATTTGCAAAATTATGAATCTATAATTCTGTTGTTGTCCGATGAAGAAAATTTAAAACTAGCAACTTTTATCTACGAAAATATTGGCACTAAGGTTGTTATTGTTAGATTGAATGATAGAACTTACTTTGAAAAATTTCATGAATTAGGAGTGTTAATCATTAATCCAGCAACTGCAATGGTTAGTTTACTAGATCATTTTGTTCGCTCACCAAATGCAGCATCCTTATTGCTAGGAATGGATGCTGAACAAGATACTATAGATATAGAAATAAGAAATAAAGATATTCATGGAATTGGTTTACGTGATTTACGTTTACCTTCAGATGTATTGGTACTTTCCGTAAAAAGAAAGGGACAATTATTAGTATCTCACGGCTATACACGATTACGATTAGGTGATATTATTACGCTAGTTGGTGCAGAAGATAGCCTACAAAAACTTAAATTTAAATTTGATTACTAATGTTAGGTTTAAAACTTCCAACCGATCCAAGATGGGCAAACATCGCCGAAAAAAACATTGATGAAATATTAATCGATCACGCACATTGCGAACTTAAAGCTGCAGCAACGGCAAATTCACTTATAATGAGCTTTCCTGAATACTCAGAATTAGCTGACGAAATGGTTAGTATTGTAAAAGAAGAAATGAGCCATTTTAAATTAGTACATGAAAAATTGCAACTGAAAGGAGTTATTTTAGGAAAAGACCGAAAAGATGATTATGTAAACCAATTATTGAAATTCTTTCCAAAAGGAGGAAGTAGAACTACACAGTTGATACACAGATTATTATACGCTGCACTAATTGAAGCAAGAAGTTGTGAACGATTTAGGTTATTATCTGAAAATTTAAAAGATAAAAATTTAGCTAAATTTTATAGAGATTTAATGGCTTCCGAAGCAAATCATTATAGTTTATTTTTAAATTTTGCCAGAAAATACGGAAACCGTACTGAAGTAGATGAAAAGTGGCAAGAGTTGTTAGTTTTTGAAGCTAATATCATGAAAAATTTAGGAGATAAAGAATCTATTCACGGATAAACAATTTGTATTTTTGCAAAAATTAAATGTCATGAAAACTAACGACACTATAATTGCTTTAGCTACTTCTTCTGGTGTTGGAGCTATTGCTATTATTAGATTATCTGGTGAAAAAGCTATTGAAATAGTTAATCAATTTTTTAAGTCTAAATATGGAAAAAAAGACTTAACTAAAGTAAAATCGCACACCATTCATTTAGGAAATATTATAGAAAATAATCATATTATTGACGAAGTTTTAGTTTCTGTTTTTAAAAATCCAAATTCATATACCGGTGAAAATGTGGTGGAAATAAATTGCCACGGATCGGTCTATATTCAACAAGAAATTATTCAATTATTTTTAAAAAATGGGGTACGTAATGCAAATCCTGGGGAATTTACATTACGAGCTTTTTTAAATGGAAAAATGGATTTAACTCAGGCAGAAGCAGTTGCTGATTTAATTGCTTCCAACTCTGAGACTTCTCACCAAGTAGCTCTACAACAAATGAGAGGTGGATTTAGTCATGAGATTAAGAATTTACGAAATCAATTAGTCCATTTTGCTAGTTTAGTTGAATTAGAACTCGATTTTGCTGAAGAAGATGTAGAATTTGCGGATAGGGCTGAATTCGTTAAATTAGTGACAAAGATTAGTAAAACCCTTAAAAAATTAATTGATTCCTTCGCTTTAGGAAATGTATTAAAAAATGGTATTCCTGTAGCAATAGTTGGAGAACCAAATGTTGGAAAATCAACGTTACTAAATGCACTTTTAAATGAAGAGAAGGCCATTGTAAGTCACATTGCTGGCACTACCAGAGATGCCATTGAAGATGAGCTAATTATAGAAGGAGTTGCCTATAGATTTATAGATACTGCAGGTATAAGAGCTACGGAAGATTTTGTGGAGAATATTGGTATTAAAAAAACGTTTGAAAAAATTGAACAGGCTCAGTTAATTATTTATTTAATTGATTTAGAATCTGTTAAAAATAATCATAGTAATTTAGATGATATTTATATTGAAATTGAGAAAATAAGAGTTAAATATCCCACTAAAAAAATGCTCCTAATTGCCAACAAAGTAGATTTAGTTAATCAAAAAATCATAGCTAATACAAAATCTACTTTCAAAAATTTTGATATTTTATTTTTAGCGGCTAAACAAAAAATTGGAATTTCTAATCTAATAACAAAACTTATAGAATTAGCAAATACAGGAGCATTAAGTAACAACGAGACTATTGTTAGTAATTCTAGGCATTTTGAAGCCTTAAATAATGCATTAACTGCAATTAAAGATGTTCAAAAAGGAATAAATGAAAACATTAGTTCAGATTTATTAGCTATTGATATTCACGAAGCATTACATAACCTAGGTTTAATAACTGGCGAAGTTACAACTGAGGACTTACTTGGTAATATTTTTGCAAATTTCTGTATCGGAAAGTAATGAGGTAAACTAAAAGAAGACAAAAGAATATAATACATACATTATCAGTAAATTAATCAGACTTATAGGATTTTAGTTTTCTTCATTAGGATATTATTAGTACTTTTACTACCTCATTATTACACCTATATAAACTCAAAATAACAAGAGGTGTAATTAATACATCTATAAATGAAAATTACTTTAAAAAAGAAAAAATTAAACACAGGTAAATACAGTTTATATATTGAGTATTACAAAGGTTCAAATACTGACAATTTAGGAAAAACAAAGCACAATAGAGATTTTGAATATTTAAAACAATATTTAATTATTAATCCTAAAAATAAAGATGAAAAAAAAGCAAATAAAGAGACACTTGAACTTTGTGAAAATATTTTAGCAATTAGAAAAACAGAATTCTTACAAGGAAAATACAATCTAAAAGATAATCAAAAGGGAAAAGTTAGAATTTTAGATTATTACAAGCAACTAAAAGAATGTAGATATGACAGCAAAAGTAATTATGATAATTGGGATGCTGCTGAAAAACATTTGGAACGCTTCTGTTCAACTACACTTACTTTTAATGAAATAAATGAAGATTTTATCAAAGAGTATAAAAAATATTTAGACATAGATGCCAAAACAAAGGCTAACACTCCTCTATCACAAAATTCTAAATACACATACTTTAATAAATTTAAAGCCTTTTTAAGAGAAGCATTTAATGACGGTTACATTTCAACCAATTACATTGCAAAGGTAAAAGGTTTTAAAATGGGTGAATCAAAAAGAGAATATTTAACTCATTCTGAATTACAAGATTTATCAAATTCTTATTGTAAGCATCCTATTTTGAAAAGTGCATTCATCTTCTCTTGCTTAACAGGAATGCGTTGGTCTGACATACATAAAATGTATTGGGCAGAAGTTAGAGATGAAGATAGTGGTGCTAGAATAATTTTTTTACAGAAAAAAACTGATGGTTTGGAATACCTATATATCTCTGAACAAGCCAGAGAATTATTAGGTAAAAGACAATCAAATAGTGATAGAGTATTTCAAGGGTTAAAATATGGAGCACATTTTAATGCTGAAATTTTAAGGTGGTGTATGAGAGCTGGAATCACTAAACATATTACTTTCCATTCAGCACGTCATACAAATGCAGTTTTATTACTTGAAAATGGTGCTGACATATATACTGTTTCAAAAAGATTAGGACACAAAGAACTACGTACAACCGAAATATATGCTAAAATTATTGATAAAAAGATGAAAGAAGCTGCCAATCTAATTCCTGAATTAAATATTGAACTATGAAAAATATTATAACATTCTTGTCAACAATACTATTACTTATAACGTTGTTTTTTATCTTGAAACATTACTATTTCCATTATATCAATTACATGTTTAATATGAATAAAAATTGGAATAAGCATATTGAAAAACCAAGGCTTGCAATTTACACAATTACAATCCCTATGCTTGTTGTATTATTTATTGAAATTAATAATCAAGAATATGACTTATTATTTTTAAATTTCTTAAAGGCTTCTTCTATTATTATACTATTTCTATTGATGAATATTATAACCTTGACCTTTCTTAAAAAATCAGCTATAATAAGATTAACACCTACAATTCAAAGAAACAAATTATTTAAAAATGATTTTGATTTTGAATCTTTAATTAAAGATGATGATGAATTAATTGAAAGTAGTTTCAAGTATTTAAACAACCTATATTTTAAAGGAAATATAAATAGTTATAAATCTTTTATAAGTCATACACCACTAAAATCAAATCAACATAAATTAATTTGGATTAGTAGGGAAGGTAAAAAAATAATAAAAAGAACACATCAAACATTAGATCTTTAATTGAATTAATAAATGTGTTGTTTGAAACAAATGATAAAATCACAATTGAAAACATTATTAATGAGTATTTTATAGATTCAAACAGAGAAAATTTTAACATAAGTAATTCTATCTATAAATGGAATAAATCAAAAACAGAATATCTATATAATGTAAGGTTAGATTACCTAAAATCGTTTAAACTTTAATGGTATTACTATTAGAAAACTATATACCATAATAGATTTTAACACACCTTTCTTTTCCTTTGTCAAGAATTCAATAATTAAAGACAAGGCCTTGTTCATTTATTAATTATTAATAATATAATTTATGAACATTTTAAAAATTGATGAACGTCTTGAAAACATAGAAAGACTTTTACTCACAAATAAAACCGTATTAACCTTTGAGGAAGGTTGTACCTATACCGGGTTTAAAGCTAGTTATTTATACAAATTAACTAGTTCCAATAAAATCCCATACTCAAAACCAAATAATGGTGCTATCTTTTTTGATAAGAAAAAACTAGATAATTGGTTACTATCAAATTATCAAAAATCAATTTCTGAAAGTAAACAAGATGCTCTTAATTATACTTTAAATAAAAAAAGATAATTAATGAAATCTTCAAAAAAAAATACCCCAATTACTTCAGAAAGTAATAAGGGTAAAGTCTTTAAATTACACAGCAAAGATACTAAAAAAGAAACACAAATAGACCTCATTGATCTAGAAAACGATTTCTTTCAATTAACAGATAAAAATAGTAATCCTTTTCCTGTTGAAACATTTCCGAAAGAAGCTTTAGAAGTTGCTTATGAAGCTCACAGTAAATTTCAATTCTCATTAGACTATTTGGGAGCAGGAATATTAGCTGCTGCTTCTTCAGCTATAGGAAATTCTTTGAAAGTTGAAGTAAAAAAAGGCTGGAATGAAAAAGCAAATTTATTTACGGTAATTGTAGGAAGACCTGGAGACGGTAAGAGTCATTCGTTGGCCTTTTGTTTCAAGCCTATACATATAAAGGAAAGCCTATTATTTACGGAGTATTCAAAACTATTGATTGAATATGAAGATGAGTTAAAATCAGATTCAAAAACGAAATTAAGAAAACCTCAATTAAATAAATACTTAATTAGTGATTTTACGCCGGAAGCTCTGATTTTACATCACTCAAATAACAAGCGTGGACTTTACATCTATGTAGACGAACTAAATGCCTGGATAAAGAACTTCAATCGTTACAACTCCTCAGGTGAGGCTGAAACTTATTTAAGCCTTTGGAGTGGGACTACAATTGCTATTGATAGGGCTTCAGGAAAAAGCTTAAGAATAGAAGATCCGTTTATAGGTGTTATCGGTAGTACACAAATATCAGTATTAAAATCATTTGCAAAGGACGGAAGAAATTCCAATGGCTTTATGGATCGTTTACTATTTGTTTATCCAGATACACAAAAAACATTGAAGTGGAATATTAATAAGGTTGATGATAGAATACTTCAAAATTATTTTTCCATTATTTCTAACCTTATTGAAACCTCAATAGATCAAAAAGAATCTCTTTTAATTCCGATTGAAAAAAAAGCAAAAAAATACTTATTTGAATGGCAAAATAATAGACCTGTAGAATACCTTTTTGAATATGAAAGAAGTATAGAAATTAAACTTCAGCAATATGTAATTCGTTTTGCATTGATATTGCAATCAATTCATTTCGCAGCTAATAAGAGTACATTAGATAAAATTGAATTATTTGCTATTAAAGGAGGTATAAAACTATTTCACTACTTCTATAATAATGCGATAAAAGTTCGACAAGAAATTATAAAGAAAGCATATTTAGAAACCTTGACTGAATTACAAAAAAAAATCTTAGATGACTTGCCAAGCATGTTTACAACTGCTGAAGGACTAAAAATTGCTTGTAAAATGATTAATAATAAACCTAGAATCAGTGAAAGACAATTTAAAACATATTTGAAAGATTCAAAACTGTTCAAAAGAATATCTCACGGTAAATATGAGAAGATAAACCTATAGAAAATACTGCACTTTCTTCACATTTAAATTTAAAAACCTGATTACTAAATTTTTAACCTGTTTTAAAAGTGCAAAATTAGTGCATAAAGTGCAATTAAAAAAATAAAAGTGAAAGTGTAATCAAAGTGAAGCCAAAATGCAGTAAAAGTACAATCAAAACATCGCTTAAAGTCAACAATAGACTGAAAGTGAAGAAAGTGCAGTATAATTAAACACTATGTATAGATATTCATTACATAAAAAATCAATTAAGCATTTATGTCCTAGTTGTCAAAAAAAACAATTTGTACGCTATATTGATAATGAAACAGGTAATTATTTATCAACAGAGGTTGGTAGATGTGACCGAGAAATAAATTGTGGTTATCATTTTACTCCAAAATCTTATTTCAAAAATAAAAACAAATTTTATAATCCATATACCAACAATACTCTAATGGAAAAAAACAAAGAGACAAGTTACCATTCAGAGATTGAACTTCAAAATTCTTTAAATAATAATGATAATAACAATTTTGTCCAATTCTTATATTCAAAATTTAATTCAGATAAGGTTACTGATTTATTAGAAGAATATAAAATTGGAACTTCAAATTCTTGGTATAATGGAACCATATTTTGGCAAATAGATATTCATAATAAAATTAGAGGGGGTAAAATCATTCTATACAATGAAAACGGAAAGAGAACAAAATATATAAACTGGATGCATTCTCTTAAAATTAAAAAAAAACTAATTGATTCATTTAATTTAAATCAATGTCTTTTTGGCGAACATTTAATTTCTAAATATAATAAACCCATTGCTATTGTAGAATCTGAAAAAACAGCTTGTATAATGAATTTATTGTTTGAAAAATATTTATGGTTAGCTACTGGTTCTCTTCAAGGGTTAAATCTAAATAAAATTGAAATCTTAAAAAACAGAACAATAATACTATATCCAGATTTAGGTTTTGAAGGCAAAAATGGATCACCTTTCACAAAATGGAAATCTACTTGCGAAGAGTTTAAATCATATGGTTATGACATTCAAATTTCTTATTTATTAGAAAAAAAAGGAACTGAAATTGAACGTGAGAAAGGGTTTGATATTGCTGATTATTTTTTAAAATATTTATCGATTAAACCTCAAAAAATCACTTCAAAATCAAATGAAAAAATACTGAATATGTACATGAAAAATAAAAATATAAAAACTCTAATTGAAGTATTTGATCTAACAAATCTTGATGGAAGTACTTTGAGGTTCGATTAAATTATTGTGTATAGTGTGGAGCGAATTATTATATGTTAAGAAATTAAGCAAGTTGAACAGGGGTTTCGTTGCTCTTTACCCCTATTATCAACTTGCCCTACGGGGTTTAAAATACTGATATTAATCTTATTAAGTGAATTTTTAAGATTATAACATTATATAATAAAATTATAATTTAAGACTTAACAGATTGATTATCAAGAATAAAAAATATAATAATGAAGAAAAAAAGCATTTTAATAAAAGAATTTCATCATAAAGAATTAACAAAAATTTCGAAAACTTTTGGTTCGCAATATGGTGATTTAGTAGAAAGTATGATACTCTATTTTAAGAAAACAGGCATTAATCCTGTAGAAGCAATAAATGAAAATCCTGCTGCTATGGTAAAGGTATTAGACAAACGAATTGTCTCATTTTTAAAAGTACAAGAACGAGATATTTTAAAGCCTTTAAGAAACGAAGTTTTTCAGTACTCTAATGAACAAAAAAAACAATATTCTGATTTATCAAAATGGGTGAAAGATGCTGTAATAAAAATAAATGAATTCGATAATAACAGAACAAAAATGATAAACAATAAACTAAATAAACTTGAAAATAAATTCAGCCAACAACAAAAAGCTTTTATAGAAATAGCTGAATTAATAGATAATAAAAACAAATCTGGAATTGAAGAAACACTAAAATCACTTTTTAATAATGCCAATAAGTAAACCACATAGCACATTAGGTGCCACCAATACTTCTAGTTGTGTTGATTTAGCAATGTATCTAGAAAAAGAAAATAATGATTTAGATAAGCTATTTCAAAAGGCAAAAACCATTGAACAAAAGAGGGTAATTGAAAGTAGAAAACAGTTCTTTTTTACTCATTCTACATACAACATTAGTACTAATCAAGTTATTTCTACTATAGATAGTAATATTAATAAGCTGGGAAAAAAAGATGCAAAATATTTTGCTCCAACAATAAATTTTAGTCAGCAAGAATTAAAACATATTCTACAATTAATTACAGATAAAAAAGAAGTGAAAGATGTTTGGGAACTAAATGAAAAAGAATATGCTCTTTTTAATGATAAGATTCAAGAATATACAAAACTAATAATGACAAATTATGCAAAGAACTTTAACCGAGAAAACAAAGGTCTTACATCTGGTAATGATTTAGTTTATTTTGCTAAAATTGAACATTTTAGAAAATTTAAAGGTACAGATGAAGAAGTTCAAAATGGAATTTATAAAGTTGGTGATTTTAAACCAGGAATAAACTCACATGTACACCTTATTGTCAGTAGAAAAGACAAAACACAAAGGTTAAAGTTAACACCAACAACTAAAGAGCGTTCAACAATAAGAAAAATTGGAGGCAACACATATCACGTTGGCTTTGATAGAATGAAATGGATTAATATGAATGAGAATAGTTTTGATACTTTTTTCAATTATAAACGATCTGAATTAGAAAAATTTAACAACCAATACATTTTAAAAAATGGTTCTCCAAAAGAAAAAGCAACACTTTTAAAGCAAATTGAAACAAAAGATCAATCAATTAAAAATACTAGAAATTATGTCAAAAATCATACTAATAACACATCAAAAGGGAGGAGTAGGTAAGTCAACCCTTGCTTTTAATCTTGCTCAAAATATTTCAGGGAATTCAAAAGTGGCTGTTGTAGATTTAGATGTACAAGGGAGTTTATCGCAATTAAAAGAAATTGTTACAGATTTCGATATCATCCCCTTAAAAGGGGAAATAAACGAAATTTCTCAATTGGAATACGATTTTATTTTTATTGACACACCTCCTTACCTCTCAAATCATTTACCAAAATTAATTCAGTTAGCAGATTTGATTATTGTACCAACAAAAGCTGGTATTTTAGATTTACTAGCTATAAAAAGCACTTTAGAACTCATTGAAAAAGAAAACAGGAAGGGAAACACGTTAGTTGTTTTTAATATGGTTAAAGCCAATACTACCTTAACTCTTGATATTTTAATTGGTTTGGAGGAATACAATGTAAACATTGCAAATACCCACATTAGAGATTTAGTTGCTTTTACACAATCGGTCTTAGTAAAAGGGATAAAAAATGATAAAAATGCGCAAAAACAATTAGATAATCTTACAAAAGAAGTGTTAACTGCACTTATATAAAAATACAATGCTATAAATCTATAATTATATAAATATGGGAAAAACAGATTTTAATACACTCATTAACAAAGCAAAAGCTTCATGTAGTAATAAAACAATTCAAAAAGTTATACCTGTAAACTCAAAAACGACTGATGAAACTCAGTTTTCATTTTATATTGAAAAAGAACTTTTAAAAAAATTAAAATTAAAAGCGTTACAAGAAGATACAAGTATTAAGTCAATTGTAAATAAAAGTATTGAAACTTATTTATCTAAACAATAAATATAAATTTTAGAAAAAGAATACTTAAATTTGAATTTAAATTATAGTCGAAAAAAAAATTAAAACATAAAGCGTATAGCTTTTGATTTGGTCTAGAAACTCGCCAGTTTTAATTCCTCCAATATCAAAGTTAAGACGCCCACGTTCTGCGTGGGCTGTTCTTATTTGGAGGAAAGGTTTCTGGCGAGACCACTAAGACCGATAAGATACAGTTCCACGCTTTTTTTATTCCTAAAATTATGAACGAAACAAATTTCCATTCAAATTATCTCTTTGAAATACTAACAAAACAATATCAGGCTAATGAGATAGAATTATCTACTTTTAATAAAATTATTAATAATGAAAAACTAGCCTTTAAAGTGATTATATTTATTTCACAAGTTGAAGCATTTGTTCCAAATAAAGATTTGGGTTTTAGAAAAAAAGTAATACAAGGAGCTTGTATTTTTGCATTAGAAACACTTTCTGAAAATCCAACAATAAACTTATTTGAGTCCTTTTTAAAAAAATATGAAATGACTAGTTCTAATTAAAAATACTAATATTTTTTTAATTACTGAGATATATAATAAGTTCCCTATGTTTAACCTTATTTTAAACCTTAAAAAAAGCTATGATTACAATTAATGATAAATTATACATTACAAAGGAAATAAACAATATTGTTTTTAGCTATGCTAAAACAGTAATATTGCGCAAATTATTAATTGCATTTTCTTTTGAAAAAGACAGCAAAAATAAAACTATCACCGAACTTTTAGAAAGTGTAAATCATTGTAATGGAGTTCTTGACATGTTTGTTGAAGAAGAAATGGAAAACATTATCTATCCTTTTGTGAAAAGGTTAGATAAAAATGACACTACTGCACTCCATTTTTGGGTTTTAAATAATCTTTATCTAAAGTATTTTGAAGAATTAAATGATAATGATGATAATGGGGTTTTTATAGAATCTAATGATGTAGATTTTGATTTTAAATTTGGAAGAAAGTTGGCTCATAAATTATATGAGCCAGAATTTACAGAATTAGATAACGATTTAATTCAAGAGTTAAAAAACCTACTTACCAATTTTGCTTCAGAATTCGATTTATCTGTAATTGACGATTATTTGTTTGAATGTATTTCTGAAACAATTGAAAATTATTGTAGTTAACACAACTTCATAGTTTAAATAGTACTATTGTAACTTTTTCACAGTGATAAATTGTTGTTTACGATATTTTAAAACTAGAATTATATATCAATTCATTTTGTTATTTTAATTGGTTAATTTTAACAAACACAACTATAATTTAGTTTATTATTAAATATTGAGCTGATATATCTAAATTTTATACTTAACGGAACAAGTAAGTAATATTCAAGAAATAGTGCAATATTGAAAAAGTCTTCTTTCAATTTCGACAAACGTTTTCTTTTAAATACTTTTGAGAAAAAGTATAAAATGAACAATGAAAGCATAGGAAATCCGAATTCAGAAGTACTATTTATAGTAGATAAAATCGTTGAAAATCAATTAACAAATACAAGTATTTGTAATTACCAACTTTTTCATAATTTCGTTACATACAGACAAACCAATAAAAATGTGCTATATAAAAATGATTTTTATTTAACTGAAACCGATAAATTGAAAATACACGAAATTGATTCTTTTAACTTCAAACTTATAATTGTAGAATCAAAACAAATTGCAAATCAATTAAATATTTTTTATAAAGCTCAAGATTGTAAAGGGTATGAATATGATAGTGATAAATATTCCATTTTTAAAAATTACGAAAAAAGAAAAATAATAATTCATATAAACAACTTTAATAGATTATCGAAAGAACAGGTGTTTGAATTAGTAGGTGACATACGTTTTATTTCAATAAACTATTCCATAGAAAACAACCATACTAATTATTTTGATGAAAATGGAGTGTTTGGAAATAAACAGTTAATTTATTACCAATACACTTGTGCAAATTGTAATACATTCAATTTAAAAATAATTAATAAGTCTGAACCTAAACCAAACAAATGCAAATATTGTAATGAGTCGATATTAGATTTAGAAGAAAAACTAAAAACTGAAATATTAATTTTAGAGAATAGTAAATTAAGAACTGTTACTGACAAATTATAAATAAAAATTGAGATGTCTGAAAATTCAGTTACTATAAAAAGAGAGTTAATAGAAATATTTAAAAAATATAACTGGAAAGAAAACAACCTTAACAGAAAAGTTAAATCTACTAAAACGTTAAAACATAATTTAACACATAAAAATAATGAGCTAATAAAAGATGTTAACACCTATTATATGAACAAAAAGTGTATTGATAACTATGATGTAAATGGCAATTTAATAGAATCTTCTTCATATGACTATAGAGGTATTAGAACAGCTTTATTAATTCCAACTTATCACTCAAACGATTATGTAAATACCTATAAGTATTACGATGATAATGATGTTCTATTATCGGAATGTTTTTTTAAATACCTAAAAAATGGAAATGTGATAGAAAAATGGGGAAATGGGATAACTCTTATAGAATATCATTTGCAAAAAAATACCATAGAACAGTTTTTCTGTGATACTGATAACAATTTGATTTGGAAAGATGCATACAAATATGATAAAAATAGAAATCTTGTAGCGTTTTGTAACGATTTAGGAAAAACCATTTGTATTGTAAATGCTTTAGGTAATGATATAGAAGAGATTAAATATGACTCAAATAATAATGTTACAGAAAAAAAGAAGGTTAAATATAAATTAGATAAATACAAAAATTGGATTGAGAAAAAGGAATATTTAATAGAAAACAATGTTGAAATTCCTATAACTATCTTTGAACGAGAAATAATTTATTACTAAAAGAAATGAAAGATACACCAAGCATAAAAAAACAAATAGAATTACTTTCAGATATAAAAAAACTTAAACAAAAATATGATGAAAAAAGACATAAAAATAGGTTCAATATATTTTACGCTTTACATAAAGAACATGATGAAGTAAATCTTCACTCACGTTTTATATCTTTTTTACTAGCAAAAGACTCTGGTCATATGAAAGGAGATTTATTCGCAAGATTATTTTTTAAAATTGTTTTTAAAAAAAATAGAGAATTTTTGGATGAGTATACAGTTATCCCTAATGAATTTAACAAAACCGAATTTAAAGAAATAGATATTCTATTAATCAATAAAAAATTGAAACACGCAATTGTTATTGAAAATAAAATTTATGCAAAAGATAGTAATCACAATCATAAAGAAAAAGAAAAAGTAATAAAAGGATATATAGGTCAATTAGAGCGTTATTATAATACAATTCTTAAAGGAACACCAAAAAAAAGCACTAATAAAAGTGAAAAGACCACCTTTGAAACTCATGATTATATTAGTAATACCATTGATGTTTATTATTTAACACTTAACAAGCCTAAAGAGGATACTTTCAATAAAAGTAAAGGTAATATTCCCGAAAGTGTAGGTGTAAAGGAACTATATTATAAAGATGAAATTATTAAGTGGCTAGAACACTGTTTAGGAGCTACAAAAGATGATAACTTCTTAAACAAAATTATTAATCAATATTTAATTTTAGTTAAAAATATGACGAAAACAAACATACCAAAAAAAGAATTAAACGAGTTGAGAAAACTATATTCAAATGATTTAAAAACTACTCGATATATAATTGACAGTTTTAAAGATATAAAATGGCATACAGTAGATTACTTCCTAATAAATTTAGAAAAAGAATTGATGGCTAACGAATATAAAAACGTTTGTTTATATCCCGAAAATAATGATACTAGAATTAAATTAGTTACAGAATTAACCCATAATAACAAAGATGTAAATATAGGAGTTAAGTTTACAACAAACCAGGGAGAAAGGTTATATATCAGGGCAAACGCATCTAAAATAGAATATAAAATCTACTAAAATTCACTATTAAAAGCTTTCTTTAGAGAGGTTAAAATCGTATATTATACTGATAATAAATATTTTATATGTTTTGAAAACAACAAA
>Ga0209633_10000637_pt1 | contig 39823 bp, 38 predicted proteins | sample Cruoilmetagenom1_FD_187290 | JGI IMG/M metagenome (GOLD analysis project Ga0209633, IMG submission 187290) | Oil polluted marine microbial communities from Coal Oil Point, Santa Barbara, California, USA - Sample 1 (SPAdes) (version 2) | ecosystem: Environmental > Aquatic > Marine > Oil seeps ...
ACTGTAATCAATGTGTGGTGGTATGTCCTACAGGTATTGATATTAGAAATGGCACGCAATTAGAATGTGTAAACTGTACTGCTTGTATTGATGCTTGTGATGAGGTAATGGTTAAAACCGGATATGAACCAGGGCTCATAAGATATGCTTCTGAAGATGATATTACAGAAGGTAAAAAATTTAAATTTGATCTAAGAATAAAAGCTTACTCAGTTGTCTTAACTATTTTAGTCACGGTTTTGGTTACATTACTCTTTTTAAGAACTGATATTGAGGCTACTATATTAAGGTTACCTGGGCAGATGTTTACAACAACTGAGAACGCAGTAAGCAATGTTTATACCTTTAAGTTAATTAATAAAACAGTAAATGACTTAGAAAATGTCGAGATCAAATTAATCTCACATGGAGGAGAAGTAAAAATGGTTGGTGGAAATAGTAAAGTATCTAACGGTGGACTTGCCGAAGGAACTTTATTTATTGAAATTGAAAAGAAAGATTTAACTTCGTCTAAAGAAAAATTAAAATTAGGAATTTACGCTGATGGTGAATTAATTGAAACGACTTCAACTAATTTCCCGGGTCCTATGCAAATTAAATAGATATGAAAATTAAAATCAATTGGGGAACGGCAATAGTAATTGCAATGGTGCTGTTTATGGCATTTATCCTTCAGTTTGTATATAGATCTATTACTGTAGATAAATATAACCATAATTTGGTTTCTGAAGACTATTATAAAGATGAGCTCTATTATCAACAAGAAATTGATAAAATGAATAACGCCAATAAATTAGACCAGAATTTGACTGTTGAACGCGTAAAAGAAGGTTTTTTACTTACTTTTCCTCAAGGGATGGATCATACTAAAATTACCGGAACAGCCTATTTTCAAAGGCCTTCTAATATAAACTTAGATTTTCAACAAGACATTTTATTATCTGAAGCTAAAATATTGATTAACCATACCAATTTAGTAGAAGGGAAATGGAAAGTCAAAATAGATTGGAAGTACAATGACATTGAATATTTATTAAAAGAGACTGTTTTCTTTTAGTAATATCACAAATTATATATTGGATATATTTTATTCGAATAATGGATTCCTGCCTGCGCAGGAATGACAAGTTGGTTTATTTAGTCAGGTCGAGAGTAGTCGAGACCTTAATTGTGTTTGAAGCCATTATTTAATAGTATAAATGAGAATTAAAAGATTGAATTCAAAAAAATAAGAACGTTAATTGTTATATACCGCTTTCATATTAGGATTACTAGGCAGCTTTCATTGTATAGGTATGTGTGGCCCGATAGCTTTTGCATTACCAGTTGATAGGAGCAATAAATCTAAAATGGTATTTCAAACCTTTTTATATCATATTGGAAGGTTATTTAGTTACGCCCTTATCGGATTGGTTTTCGGAATTTTAGGTAAAGGGTTATATATAGCCGGTTTTCAACAACGATTATCTATTTTGATGGGAGTTATTATGATTATTATCGTATTAATTCCGGTACAGCTTTTTAATAAATATAATTTTTCAAAACCACTCTATAAATTTATTGGTTATGTTAAAACAAAATTGGGATTCTATCTAAAACGACGAACAAATAGTACTTTTTTATCTATTGGGTTCTTTAACGGATTTCTACCTTGTGGATTGGTCTATATGGCATTGATAGGAGCCATCGCTGCATCTGATGCTGTAAATGGCAGTATTTATATGTTCCTTTTCGGATTAGGTACTGTACCTATGATGAGTATGGCAGTCCTGGCAGGTAATTTTTTAAAGATTTCAATAAGAAATAAAATTCAAAAGGTCATTCCGGTATTAGTAGTGATTATCGGATTATTATTCATTTTAAGAGGTTTAGGCTTAGGGATCCCTTATATTTCGCCGCCCGATGCGAAATTACAAATATCTAATAATGCAGCTGCCTGTGACTAGTTGAATTGCTCTCAATCCAATTTCACATATTCGTTCTTGTCGACTCGTATAGAATCTTTTTTAACATTTTGGAGTATTGCTTTCATATGAAGATATTCCTGATAGCTAAGATATTTATCAAAACTAAGATGCAAATTTAACCGAACACTATCTAGTTGTTTAGTTAAATAAGTATTGAGTTGACCGATAGCTATCAAACTGTCATTTACTGTAATCCCGTTTTTAATATAATTGATAAATAAATGTTTGATCAGGCTATCATTTTCAAATTCAGTTTTTGTAAGCTCGTCATCTGTGATATAGTTAATAACATCAAACTGTACAGTAGATAAGGTATTTGATCTAGAATCTACATAACTAAAATAATTAGTATCATCTTCATCTTTCGGATGCATCGCAGGTTTTTCTCTTTTCTCAATAAGATTTTTTAAATTCGGAATTACCTGATGTAAGGGCAATCGCTTATCAATATTGAAGATCCAGTTTGTGGTGGCAATCGCATTGTTTCTATTTAATTCTGCAATAGTATCACCATTTTGTAATGTAAAGAACATCCATATTTGAGTATTATCATAAATGGTATCCTGAATACCAATTTCATATAATACAGGAAGTTTTACGCTTTTTTTCTCACAACTAACTGTGCTAATAAGCAGTGCAATTAGTAAAATTTTTACAATTCTGTATGCTAACTTCATAAGTCCAAATTTGATAAATATACATCGGCATAATTTTCACATAGATCTAAGGTTTCTTGAATAACATCTATAGTTGTCCGGGGGTTGATCAGGCACATCCGCAGCACTACCTGATCCAGTAATATTGTAGTTACTAAAACAGCATTTCTCGAAGTAATTATTTGTTTTGAAATATATTGGTTGAGTTTGTCTAATTCTTTTTCAGGAAGGTCGTAGTTTATTGGATTACATCTAAAATTTATAATTGCTAGTGTCGCAGGAGATATTACCTCCCATTTAGGGCTTTTCCTAAGAATATTCTCCAAATTTTCGGTTAACTTAATACTGTATTGAATAGCATTACTAAAGGCGTTCAAACCGAAGGTTTTAATTGACATGTAAAATTTTAGTGCTCTAAAACGACGTGTTAATTGTATGCCGTGGTCATAAAAATTTATTTCTGATTCATTGCCCTCAATATCTCGTAAATAGACTGGTTTTTCACTAAAAGTTTTACTCAGCCATTTATGGTCTTTCACTAGTAAACAACCTATTTCGTAGGGTTGAAAAAACCATTTGTGAGGATCGACTGTCAAAGAATCTGCTTTTTCAATCCCTTTTAAATATTTCTTCCCTTCAACTGACAATATAGCTGCTCCACCATAAGCCCCATCAACATGCATCCATAGATCTTCTTTTTTACAAATGGCAGCAATTTCTTCCAAGGGGTCAACGGTTCCGGTATTTGTCGTTCCTGCCGAAGCGACAATGCAAAATGGATGATACCCTTCCAGTTTATCTTTGGCAATACAATTCTTCAACTTATTTAATGACATTTTAAATTCCAGATCAGTTGGAATAATTCTAACCTGTCGTTTTTTAAAGCCCAATATGCGTATCGCTTTAATATTTGATGAGTGCGCCTGGTCTGACAAATAAATGATAGCTTTAGAATAATCGCCACCACACTTTAAACGCCTGGCTGTTGTCAAAGCAGTTAAATTTGCCATTGAACCACCACTGGTTAGAATACCGCCACCTTTTTTTATTGGGAATCCAAACATTTCAAGTAACCAATGTATTGTGACTATCTCTAACTCGGCAGCAGCAGGTGAATTTGACCAACCCCCGGAAAAGATATTAAATCCCGAAGCGATAGTATCAGCCATTACACTGACGTAATTACTCGGACTAGGCACAAAAGAATAAAACTTAGGGTGGGTGAGTAGGTCTACATGTGATAATACATTATTAATTACATGATCTAGAACTTCATTTGAGGGTGTTGAATCCATTGGAACGCCTTCATGCAATAAAGCGTCCATTTGCTTTCTGTCAGCTAAACTGGTTACTTTTTGCGAACCTAAATTATCAAAATGAGATACTAATAAGTCAATTATTCTATAGCCGCATTGTTTCATTTCCTCTTTGGACAATGTAAGAGGTGTATTTAAATTATTTGGCATTATTTGTTTTTAAAATTATTCTTTCTATCTCCAAAGTAATTAATTGTAAGGTATTCTTACTTGTCTCTAATTCTTTCAAAACATCGGCCTTTGCATTTTCAAAAGCATCTTTAATATTGCCAAATAAATTATGATAATACGAAATACCATCTTTTAAATTTGATGAAAAATTTAATAGATACTTTTCCTGTTTTTTATCCATTGAATTTTTAACTTCATCTAATTTCTTTTTAAGAAAATCAGTATAAATATTTAGTTCTTTTATAAACATATTGGGTCGATCAGTTCTTGATATCATATTTGATCTTCCATAGATATGGTTGGTAATATCTTTTAAACTCATGATATTGGAAAAATAAGCCATATTGGGACCTGGACAAACAGAAACTCCTTCGCCTTCTATTTTTGTATTTAAACCATGAGATAATAATGCAGAAGTTCCCAAACCAACACATGTACAGGTTTTCTCAATAATTTTGTGATACTTATGTAGGTATTCATTAGATGACAATTCAGAATTATCCAATTCTTTTATTTTTAAATATTGGTATTCTCTTGATGCCGTACAAATTCCCTTTTCTTTAAACTCTTTATTTAAAGCAACAAATTTTTTAGGACAAGAACTACCAGGCCTTCCTTTATTAATTAAATTTTCTTTTTCGGCATCCTTTGTATTAGCTCTAAGATTATTGAATGGAACGCCTAAAGGAGAAATATCGCTTAGATACAAATCTTCTTCTTTGGCTGTAGCTAACTTGTCAAGAGTTTCATCATCGACAGTAGTTGCTTCCGGAACTAGTAAGAAAGGGCTTCCCCAACCTATTGAGTCTAGATCGTAATGATCCAATAAAAAATCATGTTCTTCTTCTGTGCCAACTCCACCTTGAGCCGTTACTTCCAATGATAAAGGTTCTTTTGGCACGATGCGACCTTGGCTTAAAAGTACTTGATTTAATAAGTCTTGAATAGATTCTCTTAATTCATTCCGTTTTTCTTTAAACTCAGATAAAACAGGTCCAAGAAGATATCCATCTGTGGCAAAAGCATGTCCACCACAATTTAGACCAGACTCAATTCTATATTCTGAAATCCATAATCCCTTTTTTGCTAAAAATTTTCCCTGGATTAAAGCCGATCTATAATCACTAACTTTTAGGATGATTTTCTTTTTAATTTCCCCATTTTTATTTGGGAAAAAGTCATCAAATTGACCTATATATGAATACAATCTAGGATTCATTCCTGCTGAAAGTATTAATGACGACTTCAAATTACTATTTGCATATCCTCTAAGAGCTGCATGGGCATCGTTATATTCTACAGGTAATTTCTCAGTTTTAATATAATTGTCCTTATCAACCTTTGTCATGATATTAACATCTATACTACCCATAGTTAAGTTTTTCTTTGCCCAACGCTTTATTTCTGAGAAATTGAAACCATGTACGGTCAATTTATCAAACTCTTCTTTAATTGTTGAACCATCAGGTAGCATGCTGATATATTCTTTTAATTCATGACTCTTTTCTACTGTAACATTTTTCATTGATTCAAACTTCTTTTCTGCCAAGTTGTGAATTAAATTCAAATAAGATGTAATTCTTTTTGCCCTAAAATCTTCTATCTTATTTGTAATCTCGTTATAAGGAATTTCAAATTTGTCACTGTACATTTTTCTTAATTTCTCAAGTAAAATATCATCTACTAACGAAATAACAGAATCCATACCATATTGTGCAACCTTTAAAGGTGTGTCAATGGTAAATCCAATACCCATTACGGGTATATGAAATGAGTGTTTTTTTTTCATTAAAATAATTTTATGAAATTTATACTAAGTTATTAATAAGATAGTTATGGTAAATATTATTAAAAAACTTACTATGCTTATTTTCCAAAAAACATTAGCTTTTTTCAGTTCCATGAAATTAAAAACAACTAATAAAAATTTTACGCAAGATAATGCTAATATGACAAAAATGAGATAACTAAAGTCACTAAAATTATTAGAAATAAAAGCTGTTGAAACGGTTAAGATTATAAGAAGCCCTAGTGTATAAATATTTTTTCTTACCATAATTATAATATTAGATAAAGTACGGGGAAAAGTAGTAACCAAATTAAATCACACAGATGCCAAAAAGTGGCACTGGCTTCTATATCTTCTAACGAAGCAGTTTCTTTTTTTATACTTTGCCTCATAAATAATAAAATAACCAATCCGACCATTACATGGATAACATGAAATCCCGTTAGCAACCAGTAAAAAGTAAAAAAAGAATTATACCCAAGCGTATATCCTGCATTAATTTTTAGATAATATTCAAGGCCTTTGAGTATTAAAAATAGAAAACCTCCAAGCATGGTCAGTTTTAAATAGAAAGATGCTTTTTTATTATTATGTTGCTTAAATTCATGGACCGTGGTTGCCATGTAAAAACCGCTTACCAATAAAAAAATAGTATTCAGGGCACCAAAAGTTGTATTTAATGTTAATCTTGACTGATGAAATAACTCTGGAGATTCTTTACTGGTTATTACCAAAGCTATTAGAGCAATACCAAAGGTAATTAGCTCTAAAAAAATTAGAATCCAAAGTAATATTCCTCCTGGTGGATAGTATAGGTTTTTGTAGTTAACTTCTGTGAAGGCCATATTAACTTTGATGTTTTATTTTTTCATATAACTGTACCAATGATTTTAATAGTTCGACCGGAGTTGTTAATATTTGATAATGATTTTGTCCAAACATTTGTGGTAAATAATATTTAGCCTGTGCCTCGATGGCCAATGCATAAGAATTTATTTGCCGCTCATTTAGTTCTCGTAAAGCCTGTTTAACGTCATTAATTCCATATTTTCCTTCGTACTTATCATAATCATTAGGTTTACCATCAGAAATCAAAATAACCCATTTATTCTTTGTGTTGCGCTTGTCTAACATAGCTCCCGAATGGCGTAGTGCAGCTCCGATTCGTGTATAACCACTTGGCTCAACGGCACCAACTTTAAATTTGGCCTGATTCCAATCATCGTCAAAATCTTTAATGGTTATATAACTGGAATGATTTCTTGTTTTTGAATAAAAACAATCAATGGAAAAATCAATATTGAATTCATCGAGAATTTCGCCAAATAATATCGAAACTTGTTTTTCAACATCAATTACTCTATTTCCGGCTGCATATCCATCGCTGGATAAACTAATATCTAATAAAAGCAAAATGGATAAGTCTTTTTCCTTTTTTCTTTTGGAAATGTAAATTTTCTCAGAAGGTGTATGTCCAGAATTAACATCAACAAATAGGTCTGTTATAGCATCAATATCAAATTCTTCACCTTGTGTTTGCCTACGCTGTTGCATATATTTATTATTGACCGTAGTCAACATTTTTCGCAAACCCGTTAACGTTGAGTTGTTTTGATTAAGTGTTCTTTTGTAATAAGCTACATCTTTTCTTAGTAATGTTTTGGGATATACCTTACAAAAATCTTCTTTATAAGATCGTTTTGAATAATCCCATTCGTCATATTTGATATGGTATCCTAAACTATCAATCTCAGAACTTTCAGAAACTGTAGTATTTTCAATAAAATCGGCTTGATATACCGAATGAGCAGTATCATCTACGCGCACGGTGTATTTCATCTTAATTTCATCCAGTGCATTTGAATGATCATCCAATTCGTCATCACCGTCAAAATCTTTCCAGTTACCTCCAAACTCTTCAGCCGTTTCAACTTTTTCAAATTGATGTTGTAAGACAGCATCATCCTGCTGTTGTTGATCTACCTGGACTGAAATAATTTCTTCAACGGCATTTGATTTCAATATGGTTTTTGGCTGCTCTTCATTAGCAGTTTTAACTTTTTCAGTAAAGTTTTTTAAGGTATCAGTTTTTTCTTCAGGACTATTGCGCATCCATTTTCCATAGACAAATGTAAAATCTGCCTGATCTTTATCCTTAGATTTATTTGTATAATAATCAATAAATTGTTGATAGTATTTTTCCGTAATTGGAAATTGTTCGAATAGGCTTTCTAATACATGTTGAGAAGTTTCTTGTGCTTTTCGCTGGGATTCAGGCAATTCGTGTTCCTGTTGATCGTTCCAGTTTAAATTTAAATTATTTTGAACGGATAAATACAAGATTCTGAATAAATAGAAGGATATGTTTTCGTCAATGGTCGGGAAGTCAGCAAATTTTAATGGAAGAAAAAAATTATTGTTTTTATATCCTCCTTCTCTTTCTGCATCAAAAATTTCAATAGGTTTACCCGTAATAGCCCGGGCAAAAATGGTCAATCGAGGTTTTATATCATTTAAATTGACTGTATGAGCTATGCTTTCTTGCTTTTTCTTTTTGCGACGTTTAAAGTAATTTGCAAGTTTGGTGAATATGTATTCATCAGGTTCGAATTCGAACATTAGCTTTTTGTTTTAATCTTTAGTTTTCGATCTTCAGTTACTCAAAACTGAATACTGTTCTTGCCAAAGGATTATATCATTAGATCGCATAGATCTTTAAGAGCTATAACCACTTCATTATCATCAGTTAATGGTTCAACAATTGCTACACCTACAGAAAGGCGTTTTGGTAGACCGCTATGAATTAACTTAGCAGCGTCCACCAACAAACGAGTAGAAACTGTTTCCGTCAAACCCAATTCAGTGAGGTTCCTAATTTTGGTAGCAATATTTACCAATTTTTTGGCAACTGATCTATCAATTTCTGTTTCTTTCACTAGAATTTCTTCTTCAATTTTAGCTTCGGGATAATCAAATGTCATTGCCACAAATCGCTGTCTTGTCGAAGGTTTTAATTCTTTAAATCCCCGTTGATATCCCGGATTAAAGGAAGCTACTAACATAAAATCGTCATGGGCTTTTACTGTTATTCCTAATTTATCAATAAATAATTCTCTCCTATGATCAGTTAATGAATGTATGGCTACAATTACATCCGGCCTGGCTTCGGCAATTTCATCCAAATAGATAATTGCCCCTTCTTTAATAGCCGTTGTTAACGGTCCGTCCAGCCAGATAGTTTCAGCACCTTTAATGATATAACGCCCAATTAAATCAGTTGAAGAAGTTTCTTCATGACAAGAAATAGTGATTAAATTTTTATCTAATTTATGGGCCATATACTCAATAAAGCGAGATTTTCCTGTTCCGGTTGGTCCCTTTAATAAGAATGGAATTCTATTTGTATAGGAATGCTCAAATACTTCAACTTCCTTACCTATCTGATGATAATATGGCGTATTACTCATAATCCGTACTATTTAACTATCTAAAAACAGCAATTTTATTAGACAAAAAACCAAAGCCTAAATTATAATATTATAATTAAATTAAAATAATTTTATAAGTCTCGACTTTGGTTATCAGTCTTAAGCTATTTATAAAAGTTCCATTTTTTTTAAACTAATAAATAACTTATCCTTTAATCTCTAATGCTTCATTGGTTGGTTTACCATGTTTGTAAAAATCAATTATATAAAGTGTAATACCTAAAGTAAATAGGGTAGCACATATAATTAATACAACAAAGTGGATGCTAATTTCATTTTGTACTTGCATAAAGTCCATTTTAAACTTTCTCTCTAAATAAACTTGTGCAACACCAGCAACACCAAACGCTATGGTCATACCAACCATACCAATATTAGCCATCCAAAATGCCATTCTTCCGCGAGAACTATCATATAATTTTCTCCCGGTCATATTTGGTAGGCTATAACTTATAATTGCCAATACAATCATTGCATAAGCTCCCCAAAATGCCAAATGGCCATGCATTGCAGTTACTAAGGTACCGTGTGTATATAAATTAGTCTGGGGTAATGTGTGGGCAAATCCTAACAATCCTGCACCTACGAAAGATACAATTGCTGCTCCTAATGTCCAGTATAATGCTAACTTATTGGGATGTTTTTTCTCTCCTTTTCTGTACATGTTTACAGCGAATAATGCCATTGCTAAGAAAGCCAACGGTTCAAGTGCAGAGAAAATACCTCCAACAATTATCCAAATTTTATTAACTCCGATATAATAGTAGTGATGACCTGTACCTAGAACACCCGATAAGAATGTCAGACCAACAATAACATATAACCATTTTTCAATAACTTCTCTATCTACACCCGTTAATTTAATCAATAGGAATGATAAGATACCACCCATAATTAGTTCCCAAACACCTTCTACCCATAAATGAACAACCCACCAACGGAAAAAAGAATCCATAACCTGGCTATCAAAGGGTATCATTCCAGGTAAATATAGAAGTGCCGCAAACAAGAGCCCCATAGAAAGTACTAATGCAGTAGTGGTTTTGCGTTTTCCTTTAAAAAGAGTTACTAGTATTAGGCCTAAAAATAATAGTACATTTACAACTACTAAATAATCTAATGGTCTGGGTATTTCTAAAAATTTACGCCCTTCCCAATAATTAAAATGATATCCAACTACCGCAACAACTCCAACTACAGCTAGACTTATTAACTGTACATAAGCCAATTTTACACTCACCAGTTCGCGCTGTGCTTCTTCGGGAATAATATAATAAGCTGCACCCATAAAACCTGATAATAACCAAACTACTAATAAGTTCGTATGAACGGCCCTGGCGGTATTGAATGGTACAAATTCATGTAATCCATCCAAACCAACGCGGGCAAAACCCATTATAAAACCGTATGTTATTTGTAATACTAGCAATAGCATTGATAATGCAAAAAACCAATAGGCTACTTTTTGTGATTTATATTTCATAATGATTTAGTTTAGTTGTTAATTTTATCTTTTGCCAATGGAGACACGACCCTGTCAAATCCGTTTAAATCAATATCATCTATCCAATCAAAAAATGAGATAATATCTTCAGCTTCTTGTTCAGAAAATCCATATGCAACCATTTTCCTACCATTGGGTTGCCAAGGTTGTGGGGTCATTAAAACTGCCTTTATATAGCCTTTGCCTCGTCTATCTATTACTTTCGTTAATTCAGGGGCATAATAAGCACCTTCTCCTAAAATAGTATGGCAACCCATGCAATTGTTAGATTCCCATAGTTTCTTACCTCGAACTACTTGTTCGGTAATATTTCCATAATTTGACTGGTCTTGCTCTTTGGTGAAAGAATATACAGTTAATCCTATAAAAATAAGAAAGGTAACTACTGTTCCTCCAAGAAAAAAAGCACGAGCTTGTTTTTTTGATAACATAATTTGGCGAGTTTATTAAATGGTTACACATAAAAAGACTTTTTTGTCTTTTATTGAATCAAAAGTATTGTTAAAAAAGAAGTAAAAACATGACTTATGTCATAAAAGTTACGGATATGGAATATTTTATTAACAAAAGATAAAATACAGATTATTAATAATTTAGATAGAATAAATTCCTACTTCTTCTCAAATTTTACCGTAAAATGCCTCATGATAGGAGCCTCGTCAATAATTTTATAACCAGATTTAGCCTGGTCTCTTGTATCATAAATATTTTTCAATACTGCTGCTATATAATCCATATGATTCAAAGAATAGGTTCGTCTCGGTATTGCTAACCGCACCAATTCTAATTCGGGATACCTGTTCTTTCGTGTAAAAGGATCACGGTCAGCTAATACAGTTCCTATTTCAACACCCCTAATACCTCCAATTATATATAATTCAATGGCCAAGGCTTGTGCCCGATATTCATTTCTTGCTATGGTTGGTACAAATTTATTTGCATCAATAAAAATGGCATGGCCGCCAAAAGGTTGTAATACCGGAACGCCATATTCAGTTAATTTTCTTCCTAAGTAAGTCACTTGTTCAATTCGACTTTCCAGATAGTCAAATTCCGTTGCTTCGTCTAATCCTACAGCCAAAGCAGCCATATCTCTACCATTCATTCCGCCATAGGTTATGAATCCTTCATACATAATATTAAAGACTGTTGCTTCTTTATAAATATTTTCATTATTCAATGCGATAAAACCTCCCATATTTACCAAACCGTCTTTTTTGGCACTCATTGTCATTCCGTCTCCATATGAAAAGGCCTCTCTTGCAATTTCTTTAATAGATTTATTTTCAAAACCTTCTTCTCTAGTTTTAATAAAATAGGCATTTTCAGCAAAACGGGCAGCATCAAAAAATAAAGGAATATTAAACGATCTACATAATTTTGAAACAGCTTCAATATTTTTCATTGATACCGGTTGCCCTCCTGAACTATTACAGGTAATCGTAAGTATTACAAATGGTATTTTATCTTTCGAATTATTTGTGAAAACATTCTTCAGTTTCTTGAGATCTATATTTCCTTTAAAAGGATGATGAACCGAAGTATCAAAGGCTTCATCTATGGTACAGTCTACAGCCGTAGCTTTTCTAAATTCTATATGTCCTTTTGTAGTATCAAAATGAGAGTTTCCAGGAACGATATCACCCTCTTTTATCATAACTGAGAACAATACATTTTCGGCAGCCCTACCTTGGTGCGTTGGTAAAAAATAAGGGAATCCTGTTATTTTTTTTATGACTTTTTTTAATTTTAAATAAGATCTGGATCCGGCATAACTTTCATCCCCAACCATCATTGCTGCCCATTGTTTATCGCTCATAGCACCGGTGCCTGAATCGGTCAACAGATCAATAAAAACCCTATCAGAAGCAAGGTTAAATAAATTATAATGGGCTTTTTTAATCCATTTTTTGCGTTGTTCTTTAGTTGATCTTTTTATTGACTCAACCATTTTAATTTTATAGGGTTCGGCATATGGTAATTCCATAATAGTATGTTTTAATTTGAGAAATAAATAGTGAATTTGAGTATAAACTCAAGGAAAAATTAAGAGTAGCCTATAATATTTTAAAGTATTCAGGACATTTTATATATAAATAAATATTAAAGAATTTTTTATAAAAACTTAAGCGTTTCATCTGTTTATACTTATTGTCTTTCAACGGTCATATGGAACATTCATATTCATTATTTACTTGTGAATCTAAATTTTAGTTATGAATGTTTCATCTAATGAATTATGATATATGTAAAATTACAAAATTTTAGACATGAGAATATACAAAAGAAGAAGTTATGGAGAAATTTTCTTTTGATTGAAATAATCTCTGACCGATAAAGGACCAGCACCAAAAATAAAAAATATACAAAGTAAAAATAATACTAGAGTAGCCAATTCTAATGATTGCCCACCCATCATTAATTGAGTATGTTTATATACAAAGAAAATTGCATTAAATAATATAGGTATTTGTATAAATGCACCTAAACGGGTAAAAGAACCAATACATAATAATATACCGCCCAGTAAATGTACAATACCGGCTATTGACACCCACATAAAAAGGTCTCGTGTTACCCCTAATTCGAATATAGCTTCCGGGTTTGAAACAATCATCCAACCTCTTATTGCTAACGCAATTCCCAAAAATATTCTAATTGAACCATATGCGATACTTGTTTTAGTATCCATTATATTTATAAACTTAAGTAACTTGTCCATTAGTTGATAGATTTATGATTATTAACTTTAAAAGTACAATTTTTTTATGTTTTATAATAAATAATGACCTTTTTCACTGTCAATAATAGTTAAAATTATAATATTAAAAATCTTTTTTCTTTAATTTCCTGTTGATCCTAAAAACAGGAAAGATAACCCATAACGATAGTGCAAAAATGGATGAAAATAATCCTAAATCCGTACCGAAAAACTGTTTAAATATTGCTCCGGTATAACCCAATAAGGCGGATATATCTAGTTTGAGGAGTATTAAGATACGTGACAAATCTATGGGATTAAACATGGTGGCTATCAATGAGAATTTATCTAAAGGATAATCATTAAATACTAATAGAGATATAATAAAAAGACCATCGTAAATAACAGCTAAAAACAACCATAATAAAATTGCATAACCAAATCCTTTTATTTTATTTTCATTTGAAAGCGCAATATTGAATGCTAATGCTACAAATATGAAATTTAAGAAAGATCCCGTTACCAACAATAAGCCGAAGTCAAAAATTGCAGAAGATTTAAAGATACCATATGCTAAAAAGGGAATGCCTAAACCTAATACTAAACTTAAGGTCAATGAAAGCGCAATGCCCAGGTATTGACCCATAAATATTTTATTTCTTTTTATAGGCTGCGCTAATAGTAGTTCAGTAAACTCTTTAGAATTATAATAATACATCACGCCAAAAATTGTTCCTATTAAAGGTGTTAAGACAATAATAATATTCATTAAAGTAATAACCGCTTTAGAAACGTCGTTATTCAAAAATAACAATACAAAACCTAAGGCTAAATAGAAGAAAAAGTAGACATAACTCCAACGACTACGGAGTAGATCATAAATACTATATTTTAAAATTTTAAACATTTTCTTTTACCATTAAATTAGCAATTGCGTGCTCCAAATCTGTCTGTTTGGTCTGTTTTTTAAGCATATCAACATTTCCCTTAAAGTAAATCTTACCATCTAGTAGAAATACAATTTCATCAGCTATTTCATTCACCAGACTCATTATATGTGTTGTTATTAAAATTGTTTTTCCTTTTGCTTTTTCTTGCTGGATTATTTTCTTCAATTGAATTAAAGAAATAGGATCTAAACCCGTTGTAGGCTCATCTAAAATGATTAAATCACTATCAAACATAAATGTTAGTATAATATTTATCTTTTGTTTTGTCCCACCTGATAGATTCCCTAATTTTTTGTTTAAAAATGATTCTACCCCAAATATTGAAATGAGTTCTTTATCAGTTGAGGCTTTTGGCCTTAAATTTTTCACCATTTTCAACAGTTCACTCACGGTTAAGTTTGCCGGGAAATTCGCTATCTGTGGTAAGTAATTTATTTTATTCCGATATTGCCATTTGTATAAAATATTTTCATCGTCATAGATAATTTCTCCACTATTAGGTATCACCATTCCCAATAAACATTTTATCAATGTTGTTTTACCAGAACCATTGGGGCCTAAAATTGCAAAAATACCACCGGATTTAATATCTAAATCTAGACCATCTAACACAGTAAGCTTACCAAATTTCTTATGTAAATTTTCTATCTTAATCATTAATTTTATGCATTAAAGGGTTATTATCAAGTAAATCGTCAGGTGTAAAAACTGGAGATACCTTTTCAGAAAAATTGATAATATCAACAAACAAGCTACGTAATAATACGATTGTCTCAGGGGTTCTGTTTACTATATAAGAAAATAATTTTACAGGACGATAGGGTACATCACCAATACCATCTTTATCTAGATCATAGCCTGCATATTCGCTCCAATAATTGTTATCAAAACTATTGTCATTAAGTTTGCTGTTATATGACAGGTCAAATGAATTATTTGTAAAATTATTGGTGGTAAAAATATTTTCATAGCAAGCTCCTCTAATTTTTACTGCCCAACCATTTCGATTAAGGTTATTGTTTTTATAGTTTACTCTTGTAGAGCCTTCAATATTGATACCGACAGTATTTTTTTCAAAAAGATTGCCTTCAATTTCGGCATCATAAATTTCTTTTAATAATAAACCATAAGAAGTAGAACCCCAATTTTCTTTAAATATATTTCGTTTCATTGTGATAAATTTAGAGAACATAACTGCTACGCCGGCACCATTATTGGTGAATATATTGTCATAATAATCATCATTATTCGAAAACATGAAATGCAAACCATATCGGAGGTTATGATGACTTGAGTTGTTAAATATTTTACTATTAGTCACAAATTCAAAATAAATTCCATCCCTTAACCCGAATAGCACATTATCGTTTACTGTCATATCTGAACTATGCCAGATATGAATACCGTTTCCTGAACTTGCTTCACTCGTTTTGTTACTGGACACTTGATTATTTTCAATGATTCCGAAATGTGATTTTTCGATTAGGATACCAAAAAATACATTTTTAAGGATATTATTTCTGATTGTAAAATGATTGCTTTTAGAAATTAAAATTCCAGCAAAATCTTTGGTATAACTTTGTCCAACATTGATAATAGTAAGTCCTTCAATAGAGAATCTATCAGCATTAACACTAAAAATAGTTTCTTTAAATTCTCCATCAATAATAGGATTTCCTTCTCCTTTTATTACTACAGATTTGTTTATCAATATAACACCGTGTTCTTTATATATACCACTTTTAATAATAATTTCATCTCCATCTTCTGCTATAGTAATAGCATCTTTAATAGTTTTGATCTCGCATGTATTACATACCTCAATTTGTTTTGCATGAAGTGACGAGTTTACCATTAATAGGGTAAGTATAAAAAGCAGTTTCTTCATTATCTATTAGTCGGTATATTTATCTTTTAGTGTAGTCCATGTATAAATATCTCCACCTAATTTTTTTTGAGTTTCCATTGCTTTTTCCTTTGTTGAAAATGCCGATAAAAACGCACCCATTGGGCTTTTAATTTCTTTGCAGATCAGATATGTTGCAGTAGTGGCGTCAACCATATTTCCATCTGTTCCGAAATCTGCCACTAATAGTTTTGCAATTGAGTTATCATCATTAGTAGCCACAACATTATTAACCATACACTCAATGGCATCAAACTTAAATTGTTTCCCCTTTTTTGTAACATATTGAGCTGCATGTTGTTTATCTACAATATTCATTTTACAAAAATGACATGCGTCTTTACCATAGTTAATAGCTTGAGGTTCAACTTTACAAGATAATAATAATATGAATAGTGATATTGATGTTATTATTTTAAGATATTTCATGTCAGTTTTTATCAACGTTCTGGTAAATTTAAGAAAAATGAGCATATAACATTAAAAGTAATATGCTCATTCTATTATTAAAATAGTAAAAGATCAATTCTTTCTGGCTTCCTTTTTACCAATAAAGAATGCTGCTACAGTCAATATCATACCTACAAACATAAAATAAGCACCAGTCATAGGGTAGGAGTGCGCTGTAAAATTCAAAATATCTTTAGATCCGAATAAAGGAGGTTGAAAGCCCATGATTGAACCATCAGGATTTGTAAATTTCATAATGGCTTTAGGGTCTAAGTTATGACCATAGTCATATTCCCATAAATAAAAATCATACATTCCGGCAATGCCAAGTACAGACATTAAAATAAACCACCCTAAAAACCATTTATGTTTTCCTATAAATCCTATAAGGATACCTAATACAGACATAATACCAATAACTACAGGAAATATTTTAAATTCTGGGATAGATTCAGGTATATACTGCATTCCAACATAGTGATTCATTAAATTGATATTTTTTATATCAAACTCATTAGTGTCAGCAAATTTATTAATATAAATATCCATACCTAAAGGAATAGGGTATTGTGGTGCTTCCAATGTAATATTCCATAGTGGAAACGCAAATAATCCTAATAATAATAGAGAGCCTACTATCATTAATATTTTTGATTTTTTCATTTTATATTTTTAAGAGAACATTATAAAAAGGCTGTATGAAAAATGAATTTTATTCAATACAGCCTTTCAAACTAAAATAATCAAAAAGGTTAATTACTCGTCATCTAGAGACCACGAAAGTTTAATATTAGAAGATTTGGGTGAAACTCTAACATATCCTTGCATTTCCTGATGTAAAGCAGAACAGAAGTCAGTACAATAGAATGGCCAAACACCTACTTGTTTAGGTTCCCAAACGAAAGTTTCCGTTTGTCCAGGCATGATTAATAATTCTGACGTATTTGCACCGATCATAGCTACACCATGAGGCACATCATAATCTTGTTCATGATTCGTAACATGGAAAAATACTTTATCTCCAACTTTTACACCTTCAATATTATCAGGAGTAAAGTGTGACCGGATCATTGCCATATACACATGTACTTCATTACCAGTACGTACTACTTTGGCTTCAGCCGGCGATTTTATAGCATATGGATGTTTATTTTCGTCTAATTTGTAAAACTTTTTAGAATTTTTAGCAACGATATCGGCTGGAATTCCTGCTGCATAATGCGGTTCTCCAATGGTTGGAAAATCTAATAACAACTCCATTTTTTCTCCGGTAATATCATATAACTGTGCTGATTGTGTTACTTCAGGACCTGTTGGCAAGTAACGGTCTTTAGTAATTTTGTTCATTGCCAACACATATTTACCATATGGTTTTCTAGAGTTTCCTCCAGGAATCATTAAGTGACCAACAGAATAATAGGTTGGTTTTCTATCAATAACTTCCCAAGTACCTAATTTCCATTTTACAACCTCAGATGAAATAAAGAAAGTTGTATATGCATTTCCTTTCCCGTCAAATTCAGTATGTAATGGGCCTAAACCTGCTTGTTTAACACTTCCTGCATTTACAGCTTCATAACTTAAAACCGGAATTCCATAAGCGTCACCATCAAATTTTTTATTCTCAATAGCATCTAGCATTTTAGTAAATGAATGTGCTGTTAATTCAGCCGCTAATTTTCCACTACCAATGATATATTCCCCGGAAGGGTCAACATCGCAACCATGAGGAGATTTAGGTGTTGGTAATAAATAGATAGCACCTGGAACTTCTGAAGGATCCACTACCAATACTTCTTTTTTCATGGTAGAAGTAGCAGAATGAGTTTCGTCACTATATACATTATGAGCATAATTGGCAGGCATTTTTTTACCTCCGCCATTATTTACATATTCTTCAATTTTTTTCCAATTGATAGCCGCTATATAATCTTTGTCATTTTGAGAAGCATTCACCTCTAATAGCGTATTTGCTTCTTCAGTATTATAGGTAGTAAAGAAGAACCAACCATGAGATTTACCTCTACCAGGATGTGAAAGGTCATAGTTGAAACCTGGCATCAATACTTGGAACTTTATATCCATTCCTCCATCTTCCGGATCAACACTAATAAATGAAAGCGCACCTTTAAATTTGCCCTTATATTCTTTAATTGGCATATCAACTTGTGGTACGGGTACAGAGAAACGCGTTCCAGCAACTACATATTCAGTATTTTCAGTAACGAATGATGAACTGTGATTACCGGCACTGTTTGGTACTTCAATAATCTCAGTTGTTTCAAAAGTTGTCAAGTCAATTTTGGCAATACGTGGTGTATTATTACCATTGATAAATACCCAACGCCCATCTAATTCTCCATTCGTTTGCGAAATATCTGGATGATGTGAATCATCCCAAGGAATAAAACCATGAGACGTATTTAACATAGGTTTGGTTTCTTCATTGTAACCATACGCTTTTTCGGCATCTTGTGAAAAAACAGGAATCACTTTAAACAATCTACCGGAAGGTAAACCATAAACAGCTAATTGTCCGCTAAATCCACCTGATACAAAAGCATAAAATTCGTCATGCTCACCAGGGGCTACATATACTTTTTCTGCGGCATTTCCAGTCAAAGCTCCTTGCTTATTGGAATTACCGTTATTTCCACAACTAGCTAAAAGAAAAGAAGCTGATAGAATTACTGTAATAAATTTTAAAATTTTCATTGTCATTTATATTAAGATTCGATTATTTATTTTAATGTTCTAAAGTATTCAAGTACAGCTCTGGCTTCTTCTTCTGTTAAATTCTGATTGGCCATAGGGGATAGGTATTCAGCCAGTAAAGCTTTAGCAATTGGATCCTTTTGAACCATTTCTTCAGGATTCAAAATCATATTCATGATCCATTCAGGAGATCTTCTTTCCATAATACCTGCAGGTGCTGGACCAACGAATCTTTTATTAGGCTTGTGACATGCAGAACACATTTTAACATAAACCTCTTCTCCGGTTTTTGCCAAGCCTTGATCAATTTCATCCGCTAACTCGATACTCGTTACAGGGCCGATGCCTTTATTTTTCATAGGATCTACTTCGACAACTTCTTCTTTTACTTCTTTTTTCTCAGTTGAATCCTTTTTTGATTTATCATCACCGCAACTTATCAAAAAGATTAGCGATAATGACAATACACTTAAAATTACTTTTTTCATTATTTTAGTTTAATTTGATTATTATATATTCCTTATTCTAGGAGATATCAAAAGTATATAAATTATTCTTCAGCTGGCACCAATACATCACCTATTACATGTATCCACCCGTTACTAACTTTTACAGTTTTTAAAATTTTTGTACCACCAACATACAATCCATCTTCTTTTTTTACAACGTCTAAGTATTTACCCGAAGCCATATATAGCTTGCGACCTTTTTTTGCCTCCTTCTCAAGTTGTGTATCAGGATAATTAGCAGGGGCGACATGATTCACTAAAATAAATGCCAGTTTCGACTTATTTTCAGGTTTTAACAAAGTTTCTACTGTTCCTTCGGGTAACTTGTCAAAAGCAGCATTTACCGGGGCAAAAACTGTTAAAGGTCCAGCGTTCACCACAGCATCCTGGACACCTGCGGCTTCAATAGCTACTACTAGTGTTTTAAAATCATCCAACGATTTAGCTACTTGCAAGGCATTTGGATCTGAGCCATCATCAGCTACTGATGCCTGCCCTTTATGCTCTTGTTCTGTTGTAGTTGTGTTGGTTTGTTCCTCTGCTTGTTGCCCTTTTTTGCAGGCGAAAAATAAGAACATGGATATCATAATGACGACCAATTGTTTTGTTTTCATTGCTATAGATTTAAGATTATTATTATTTTCAGGTTTAATTGCCACAAATTTATATACTGCGTAACTTATGTAACATGATATTTATCATATAAAAAGATATTTTTATCCTTTTATATTTGCCTGTCATTATTCAAAGGAGAAAATGTTATCAAAATCGAGCAAATATGCAATACGATCAGTATTGTATTTGTCATTGCATTCACACGAAGAAAATAAGTATAGCCCTAAAGAAGTGGCGGATGCGATAGGCATACCTGCGCCATTTTTGGCAAAAACCTTACAAATATTGACTAAAAAAGGCTTGATTTCGTCCACCAAAGGAAGATATGGGGGATTTTATTTAACAAAAAATGATAGATCGAATAATCTAGGATCAATCGTTGAAAGTATCGATGGATTGGAGAAATTCAATGATTGCTTATTAGGCTTACCCATTTGCAGCGATGCAAATCCTTGTCCAATCCATCATGTTGTCTCTCCGTTAAAAAAACAATTGATAGATGAATTAACTTATAAAACTATTGATGATCTGGCGAGAGAAGTAGGTAAGGGTAAAACACATATTTTTTTGTGAACCTAAACCGTCATTGAAAATAACTGTGTCTCAGGTTTATTTCTTACCAATCGCAAATCAAAAGCCATACAAATATTTCTAACAAAAGCTCTGGCAATTTTCGGCACTATCAATCCATGTTTTGTAATGAGCACTAAACCGTCATCTTCTAATTCTTTTAACCGGACCAATACTTGAGTTAAATCTTTAAATTTTAGATCATCATCTAACCATGAAGTCTCAAAATGACACATAATATTTAATATATGGCGCCTGATAATTAAATCCTCATCAGTCAAAAGATGCCCTTTTATAATTGGTAACTCTTTTTTGTCAATGCGTTCTTGATATCCGGATAATGATTTTTCATTTTGAGCAAAACTATACCAGGAATCACTGATAGCTGACATACCCAAACCAATCATTAATTGAGTATTATTTGTAGTATAACCCATGAAATTTCTGTGCAGGCTAGCACTATCAAATGCTTTGAACAGTGAATCCGTAGTTAACGAAAAATGATCCATTCCGGTTTCAACATAGCCAAAATTCAGAAGCATATGTTTACCCATTTCATATAATTTTCTTTTATAATCATTTTTTGGAATATCATCATCTCCAAACCCTCTTTGACCTACGCCTTTAACCCAGGGTACATGGGCATAGCTGTAAAAGGAAATTCTTTCAGGTTTTAACTCAATTGTTTTTTTAACGGTATCAATAATGTTGCTAACAGTTTGAAACGGTAATCCGAAAATCAGATCATGACTTATTGAGGTATAACCTATATTTCTGGCCCATCCGGTTACATTCTTTACATTTTCAAATGACTGAATCCTATTAATGGCCTTTTGTACTTTTTCTGCATAGTCCTGAACTCCAAAACTGACTCTGGTAAAACCAAGATCGTACAACGTTTGAAGGTGTTCTTTGGTTGTATTATTAGGATGTCCTTCAAAGCTAAATTCATAGTCCCTGTGAAGCTCCACTGAATCTAAAATACCTTTAATCAAGTAGTTTAAATTGTTAGATTCAAAAAAAGTAGGTGTTCCACCGCCTAAATGTAATTCCCTTAATATTGGTTTTTCAGGAAATAAATTGAGATACAATTTCCATTCTTTAAGCACAGTTTCTATGTACGGTAATTCTAATTCGTGACGTTTCGTAATATATTTATGGCAAGCACAAAATGTACATAAGCTCTCACAAAAAGGCAAGTGTATATAGATACTTATGCCTTTTGCCGAATTGCTTTCATTGAATGAGAATTGCATTGTTTTTACCCAATCTTCAGTAGAAATCCCTTTTTCATCCCAATAGGGTACTGTAGGATAGCTGGTATAACGCGGACCAGGAATATTGTATTTTTGTAGTAAAGAGATTTTGCTCATTTTGATACTAAAAACTTAGACAAAACTAATTTAGTTATTGTTTAAATTTTATGATATTTATCATATTGATTTTGTGTGTATTTAGTAAATTTGATAATACATCAACTTTTACAATGAAAAATATCCTTCTTTTGACTGATTTTTCTGAGAATGCTCAAAATGCAATTGAATATGCATTAGAGTTTTTTAAAGGAGGAAAGTACCAATTTTTTTTATTAAATGTTCATAAAGTTTCCAATTATACTACAGGAGATCTAATGGCGTCATCTTCTAACGCTTCTGTTTATGATTCAATTATTAAAAACCCAAAAGCTGCATTAACCAAAATGAAGGACGTATTTCTAAAGAAATATAGTAATGAAAAGTATTCTTTTGAAACTGTTTGTGATTATGATTCTTTTTTAAGTGCTGTAAATCAAATTATTAACTTAAAGAATATTGATTTGGTTGTGATGGGTACGAATGGCGCAACTGGGGCTAAAGAAGTTATTTTCGGAAGTAACACGTTAAACGTAATTAGAAACGTTGATTGCCCCGTATTGATTATTCCACAAGATTATGAATATATAAAGCCTACAACTATTCTTTTCGTTACTGAATATGACGAGGTTTTTATAGAAAAATCCTTAAAACCTTTAGTACATGTAATTTCTAAATTCAATGCTAATCTAGACATCCTTGCTTTGGAGAAGGAGAAACCAATTTCAAAGCTATCAAAGAATAAAAAAAATGAAATAATCACTTTTTTTAAGGATATCAAACACGGTTTTTATTCAATTCACAATATACCTGCAGATATAGCAATAAATTGTTTTGTCCAACTGAAAGAAGTTAGTTTAGTAGCAAAAATTATTAATAAAGAATCTTTTTTTAAAAGATTAATATCGGGTTCCACAACCGATGAAATAACGTATAATAGCACGATACCTTTGTTAATAATGCATCCCTAAGCTAACTTTTAAAAAAGTCTCTAACTAGAGCCATTACCTGATTGTTGGTCATGCTATCAGCCTTTTCAATAGTTTTAATTCTTTTAGATAGTTGTTTATAGTTGTCAGCCAATTCTTGTTTTAATTTCAAATTAGTATCCGCAGGGCCAAATATGGCTATAGCATCTGCATCTTCTATTCTTTCAGCTATTTTTTTAAAATAATTTTTAAGCTGATGTTTTTTGCGTTCTAAAAATTTGCTGTCCTGAATCACATCCTGTGGTCCCCATCTGGTTTTAGACCTTGATCCACCAACAGGACGATAATTTTCAATTTCTGATTGTATGGTTGTAAATTCTTCTTTGCTATTTTCAATTGAGACAATGTGAGCTTTTTCTTTATCGATCCAAATTCCTATATTTTTCATAATCAAAAATTTAAGTTTTATGTATTAAACAGGTAAAATTAATAATGGTACGGAACTGTGAAAACTAATTTTCTTTATTATAGGTTCATGTGTTAATTTTTCAATAAAACTATGTTCATAATTAATTAAACAAATCATATCTATCTTATGCTCTTCATTATAATCATTAATAGCTTCGGCTATAGATGTGCCAGTTATAATTTCTTCAAATACAGTGTTTTCTTTATCAAAAAATTGTGATAGCATATCTTTGTTTTGCTGTTGTGCATTATCCAAATAATCTTCTTTTTTTACATGTATAATTCGTATTTCAAAATTATGAATCAATTGTAATTCAATTAAACAGTTTAGTTCAATTGCGCTTAATTGCCTTTTGAAATCATTAGCAAAAGCTACTTGTTCAGGCTCTTCATATTCATATTTTAATGGAACAGAGATGATTGGACAGAGATCAACATGTTTGATAATTTTTACGGTATTACTACCCATAAATATTTCTTTTGCTCCTGTGGCACCTGAAGTACCCATTACTATTATATCAATGTTTTCATCATATACGATCCATTTTATTACGGTTAACAAAGAACCTGTTTTAGATATTATTTTATATTCGTGTTTGTCATTTAATAAGTTATCATTTAAATAATTCTCTATTTTTTTTAATTCCTCTTCTGATTCTTCCTTTAGAGCCCGATACATATGAGTATCTCTTTCTTTATGCATAGTATTGGTCATTCTTGAAGTACTGACCTGATACGTGTTCAGAATATAAAAAAGACAAGGAATATCATCGTATAATCTGATCGCATAGGTCAAGGCATCCCAGGCATTATCAGAAAAATCTGTAGGCAATAATACTTTTTTCATCTGTTTATATTTAATAATGAATCGGTCAGATGTTCCCGATATCTCGGGATTGATGATTAAAATATTAATTCATTTGTAAGTTTATTATTATTTTAATCTTATCATTTTCATAAGCTTACATGTTAGATGGGATTACTAAAAATGGAATATTCAAATGAAAACCAATTTGACTAATTACCGGCTTAAAAAAGAGGTTTTCAAAAAACGAATGCTTATTGTTGATCATCATTAATAATTGGACATAAGTCGATTTTTGAAATTCATTGATTGCCTGAGATATTGGTTGATCACTAACGGTATAAGATGCGTGCTGCTGAGACACCAACAGTTTTTCGAGTTTTTCTTTATTTGTATTTTGAATTTCTGTCAAATCAATACCATGTGAAACATGTAGTACATGCACTTTTGAGTTAAACAATTTAACAATAGTTTTGAGGTTTTGCATTTGTTTATCAGAATAATCAATTTTATAATCTGTTGGGAACAAGATATCTTTGGGCTCTTCGAAGAAATAACCATCAGGGATGGCTAATACCGGGCAATTTGATTTTTGGATTACATGGATAGTGTTTGTACCGAACAGAATTTCCTTCGTTCCGGTAGCACCTTTAGTCCCCATAATGATTAAATCAATAGTATATTTCGCAACAATATCTTTAATTTCATCTGTTAACAGATTAAAAGAAGATATAATCTCAAATTGATGTTTTTTATTGCTGAATTTTTCTTTCAGTTCTTTTTCAATTTCTTCAAGTTTTTCTATAGAATTTTCTCTTACAATATCCGCAACTTCACCTAAATATCCGCCGGCACTCATCCGGTAATCGTAACTGTATATTATAGGAGTATAGGTATTTAAAATGTAAAACTGACAGGATTCGTCTTTATACAGATTCAGTGCATAATTTATTGCATTTTGAGCATTCTCAGAGAAATCGGTTGGCAACAGTATTTTTTTCATAATTATACCATTTAAGTATTATCTAATAGTTAAAGATACATATAACATAGTATGGTAAAAATGATAAATATCAGTCGGATTTATTCTTTGGAATTCTTTTTCAGAAAAAAGAAGGTAAAATTCAGAAATTACTTTATTGGATTTTAGAATGGTAATTGAAAATTAAACAATGCTCAATAAAATTTTGAAAAGTTTTTCATTAGACACTAAGGTCTAACCATATAAATTTCCTGAATAGTAACTATTGTATCACAATTTTCAACATAAATTGAGGCGTCTTTTTCATGGATAAAACCATCTATCCAATAAAATCTACAAGGTTCGAGACGAACTTTACTTTTTGAAAAATCTACATCGCCGTTTATCAATAGATCAAGGATTGAAATAGTGTCAATGTTTTTATCAGACATTTGCTGCAATACTTCGTCAGAATATACCTGGTGTTTATTTCTGAGCATATCGAGTACTCTTTCATTCGGGAAAAAGTTACAAGAGGCATTTTTTCCGTTTAAGAAAAAAATTAATAGGACAATTCCGAAAGCAAATCCGAATCCGAAAAGGGTAAAACGACGTTTTAAATCCATTTTATATCTAAAGAATCAATAAGTTTATATCTCTAAAAGGAAGGCTAAACCAATCAGCTACAGCTTTGTTAGTTAAAATTCCATGATAAAAATACATTCCTTTGCGCAGGCTATTATGAAACCTTGCAGCATTTTCGATACCTCCTTCTTCGGCAATGTTTAATAAATAAGGAGTGAAAATATTACTTATGGACAGGGTAGCGGTCCTTGAGTACCGTGATGGAATATTTGGGACACAATAATGTATAACTCCATGTTTTGTAAATGTCGGTTTTTTATGAGTAGTAACTTCAGAAGTTTCAAAACAGCCACCACTATCGATACTCACATCAACGATTACTGCTCCATCTTTCATTTGTTCTACCATTTCTTCACTTACTAGAATTGGAGTTCTTGTTTTACCGCGTACGGCACCGATGGCAACATCACAACGCATTAATGCTTTTTGCAATGTTTTGGGTTGGATAGTGGAGGTATAAACAGGATAATTTAAATTATGCTGCAAACGCCGTAATTTAGTAATTGAATTGTCAAAAACCTTTACACGGGCTCCTAGGCCAACTGCAGACCTTGCGGCAAATTCACCCACTGTACCGGCACCTAAAATAACAATATCTGATGGAGGCACCCCACCAATATTACCAAATAAAAGGCCGTTACCCCCGCTATTATTTTGCATTAACTCAGCTGCAATTAAAACCGATGAAATCCCGGCAATTTCACTTAAAGATTTCACTACCGGATATACGCCATGTTCATCCGTAATAAAATCAAAAGCAATAGCCGTGATACGCTTTTTTGCCAAGGCTTCAAAATATTTTTTATTTTGTGTTTTCAGTTGTAGTGCAGAAAATAAAGTGCTTTGCGGATTAATCCATGCAATTTCCTTAAGTGTAGGAGGCTCAACTTTTAAAATTAATTCACAGCCAAAGACTTCTTCCGTACTATGTGAGATCTTGGCACCCGCTTCAGAATATTCATTATCCGTATAATTAGCACCTTCACCGGCACCTGATTCAACAATAACCCTGTGGCCATGACTTGTCAATGCGGCTACGGCATCAGGAGTCAAACAAATACGTTTTTCTTGTAAATGGGTTTCTTTAGGAACTCCGATAAACAATTCACCTTTTTGCTTTTTGATTTCAAGCATTTCAGGTTTTGGCATTAACTCTTCTTTACTAAATGGCGAAAATTGTTTACTCATTATTGTCTAATATTCAGAATTTTTATCTTCTCGATTCTACTATTTCATCTCAACCTTTCTGGTATTATCTTTATTTATTGAAAGGTGAATCTCAACAGCATTTAAAGGTAACAAATTTTTAATTCTTTCTGGCCATTCAATGAAACACCAATTATTGGCATAAAAATAATCCTCTATACCAATATCCATGGCTTCCTCTTCATTTTCAATACGATAAAAGTCGAAGTGATATATAACTTCTCCTTTACGGGATAGATATTCATTTACTAAGGAAAACGTTGGTGACGTTACCACTTCATCTACTTCTAATTGTTGTACAATTTCTTTGATCAAGGTAGTTTTGCCAACACCCATTTCACCATAAAACAACAATACCTTATCAGCCGATTCACTAATGATCTGTTGTGCAATTTTAGGAAGTTCTTGTATAGTATAACTTGAAACCATTAAAAGAAATTATCTATTCACGTCTAAGATTTCATTGGATTCGAACAAGTCCTTTATTCTTTCTTTAGAAATACCGTACGGTTTCGTTGTATAGTTCTTCGTCTTATCTATTTTATATAATTTAGACTGCCTTTCAATTTCATAATCATTTGAAATAACGAAAATAGAATCATTACTTACAGAAGTTACTTTAAGTAACGAATAGTATTCATTTGGTTTGTATTCGTAAATATCACCAACCTGGGGATCGTTTATATACGTAATAACATCTTTTTTATGTTGACTACCCGTAAAAACAACTAGCCCAATGATCATTGCGATCACACCCAGGCCACTCCAATACCAAACGGGTGATTTGGTATGGCCATTTACATTTTGATAAGCCAGTTTTAGAGACTCACTCATTTCCTTTGGAGCAAGCGTTATCTTGCAATGATTGCATTCAGAGACGCCTTTTTTACCCATCGGGAAGAATGGAATCCAATAAAGATGTGCATACCTGCCAAAAATACTTATGGTATGTGTTGTCTGTTGCTCGCAATGTGAGCATTTAATTCCGCTAACTTGTTCACTGTGGAGATGCGTACCTTTTGAGCCGTAAAAAATCATATTCTTTTTATAGTTTAGTTCATATTATTGCCTTATTAAAACTTTCAATCTCATGGTTCCAACTGAGTACTTCACAATTACATTTCCATAGAATGATATACCTGTTGTACATCATCTTCCTCTTCTAATTTTTCTAAGAGTTTTTCTACATCTTCTTGTTGCTCTTCGGGTAATTTTTTTGTGGTGGTTGGAATACGCTCGAAGCCTGAAGATAAAATTTCAATATTATTTTCTTCAAAGAAGGACTGAATCGCACCAAATTGTTCAAAGGGAGCATAAATAATAATTCCTTCTTCATCATCAAAGATCTCTTCAACATCAAAATCGATCAATTCTAATTCTAGTTCTTCCATATCAATAGAGATATCTTCCTTTTTAACAGTAAAGTTGCAAGTATGGTCAAACATGAATACTACAGAACCCGAAGTTCCAAAAGTGCCATCACATTTATTAAATGCCGCCCTTACATTGGCAACTGTCCTGTTATTATTGTCGGTTGCCGTTTCTACCAATATGGCAATCCCATGAGGAGCATACCCTTCAAAAAGCACTTCTTTATAGTTAGCAGTGTCTTTATCTGTTGCTTTTTTGATGGCACGTTCCACATTATCTTTAGGCATATTAGCGGCTTTTGCATTTTGCATTACTGCTCTCAACCGTGAATTGGTTTCCGGATTCGGACCTCCCTCTTTTACCGCCATTACAATATCTTTACCAATACGTGTAAAGGTTTTGGCCATGGCTGACCAGCGTTTCATTTTACGTGCTTTACGAAATTCGAATGCTCTTCCCATTAAATCATTTATAAAGTATTATTTTTTGATATATAAAAAATTAGCGATAAATTTAAGAAATTAATTGTGCTTATAGATGAAAAAATTGCTGCTTATATTTTTATATTTTATCTCGGCTTGTTTTAGTTTTGGTCAAGAGATTATAAAAAAGAAAGAGAATACCGTTATTATATGGGATGCTTCTTTATCTATGATTAATAGAAATACGGAAAAAGGTTTCTCATTTCTTTCCAATTATTTTGAGAAATACACAGATGTAGATATAAAGGTTATCGTTTTTAATAATGAAATAATTGATAATAAAGATTTTAATATTGCAAATGGTAATTGGCATGACCTAAAAAGTTATTTAGAAAATGTAGTATATGACGGCTCAACAAATATTGATTTAATAGCTTCATTAACTAAGCCTGAAGATGAAATTATACTATTCGCTGATGGAATCAGTAGTTCAAATGAAACGATTGAATTTATAGGTTTAAATGATTTTGTTATTAATTCTAATACTATGCCTAATGAAGAGAAATTATTATCAGACAATTTTTTTTCTGGCTTTGTTTATGTAGATGATCAACCTACGAAAAATGTGGAAGTTTCTATTTTTGGGAAACCTGAAAAAATCTATACAGATGACAATGGAAGCTTTAAAATAAATGCCAAAGAAAATGATACACTGATATTTAAATATGAAAAGTTTGATGAGATTGAATATTCTCGTGAAAAGAGCGACCGAATTCTAATAACTTTTTTTAGTAACACAGAATCTTTGGATGAAGTTATAGTAAGGGCAAGTGTCAAAAAAGATAATGAAAATGAGAAAGTAATCTCAGCATATGGATTAGTTGATAAGAGAAAGGTAGGTTATGCAATTCAATCAATAACTGATAAAGATATTTCTTCATCAGTATCCAATGTGTCTCAGGCTATTCAAGGTAAGTTTTCGGGAGCGAATTATGGTCAAAATCAAGATTTAAGTCAGATAGTAATTCGAGGAGGGTCAAACTCCATACTTTCTAATAATTATGGACTCATAGTTATTGATGGAGTACCTATGCCTAGATCTACATCAAAATCTGTTGGTCTAGGTGATGACCCTAGCTCTGAACCTACTGTTGGTATAGGTAAACAAATTGAAGGAACTGGTTATTTAGATCCTAATAATATTGCAAATGTCACAATATTAAAAGGCTTGGCAGCTACAAATAGATATGGGAGTGAAGGAGCAAATGGAGTAATCTTAATAACAACTAAAACTGGTTATTACAGGAAAGATGTAAGGAAAAAAGAATTGACAATTTTAAATAATAATATATATAATGATGAAGATGCCAATGCCAAAAGTAAATCTGAACTTAATTATATAAAAGAACTCAAGCGAATAAAAAATGTTCAAAAGGCATATGACCACTATTTAAATCAACGTATGAGGTATTTAAATAATGCGCAATATTTTATAAATGTTTACGACTTTTTTAAAGAATCGAATACTCAGATAGCTAGCAAAATTTTATCAAATATTTTGGAATTATTTCCATCAGATGTAAGCACTCTTAGATTATTGGCGTATAAATACAATATAGAAAAAAAATATAAACCCGCTATAGATGTCTTTGAAAGAATTTTAGAATTAAGTTCTATCGATGGTCAATCATATTTAGATTTAGCGATGGCTTATGCAGATAATTTAAACTATGAAGAATCATTAAAGATATACAAAGATATGACTGATGATAAATTAATAGGAAAAGTTGATTTTTCTGGACTATCTAAAACTATTGATAATGATTTTAGAGATTTTTTAAGGCAAAACAAATCAAGAATAAATATCAGTGAAATAAAGCTTAAGTATTTGCATAACACTCAGTATGATGCTAGAATAGTTTTAAAATGGAATAATCCGAATGCAGAATTTGTTGTTCAATTTGTTAATCCTGTAAAAAGGTTTATAACTTGGGATCATACTTTTAACTCAAATAGCCAGAGAATAAAAGACGAAATATCTAAAGGGTTTCATACTAAAGAATTCCATATAGATGGAGATATTAAAGAGTTGAAAGGTGAGTGGATTATGAATATAAAAGATTTAGGAAGCAATAATAAGGCTCCTAATTATTTTGAAATTACCTTGTTTTCTAATTTTGGTAGAACCAATCAATCTAAAAAAGTGGAATTATTTTCCACTGAAAAACATAATGAAAATGAAAATGTATTGAAGTTTAGAATAGATTAATGTTTATGCATAAAATTTGGATATTGACCAGTTTTTAAAAAATGTTCCTTTGCTCTATAATGAGCATCTTCAAACACCTCCAAATTGGTAAACTTGCATATACCATAAGAGTAATGATATTTTAAAATTTCTAAATCTTTCTTTGTAAAATATTTTTTACCACTATTGCAGTCAGATAAGATATTCCCGCAGGGAAGTTTAGAAGTTGTATTAAAGTGTCCTAAGGACCTTATAAAATTCTGCATCACATAATTGGCATTTACTTTCTTATTTCTATATTTTAACACATTGATTTCTAGTTTTGTATCATAAATTTTATTCTTATTCCAATAACTATAATAAGTGATGTATTGATTTTTTCTCATATTCTTCGAATACTTATATGAATGATTCTCATCAATCTGATAAACAACATAGTTAGATTCTTCTAAATTTGATACAAATGATATATCTAAAGAGTCTACTTCTTTTGTTATTCCCAAAGCTAGTTTTGTAATAATGGCTTTGTATTTTTTATCTAAAGATTTGGCAAAGAATATCTTTATTGGTTTGCTCCATAGCCTCATATAAGCTTCCTTTTTTTTTGCAGAGTTTTTCAGCGAATATTTTTTGTAAACGATATCTTTATAAATTTCTAGAAAGGATGAATCTTTAGGTTCATAATGAACAGTAATACCTTCTGTCGTACCATAGTCTTTTGGAAGTAATACTAATGTATCATTTTCCCGAATAATAAAGTTTAGAGAATCTTTTTTAGTAAAATTATCTCCATATAACATTTTGTATGCTTTCAATGAAGTGGCTTTACTTGTTTTTGGAGTATCATTAACTTTCTGTGTAAATGCAGTAGTCGATAGCAAGAACAAGAATATTGTAATCGTCTTTTTCATTTTTTTAAACTTGAATCACACCCAAATTAAATTTCTTTTCAATAGGAGCGTGGTTAGCAGCTTCAATACCCATAGAGATCCAGGTTCTTGTATCTATAGGGTCGATAACAGCATCAGTCCACAATCTTGCGGCTGCATAATAAGGAGACGTTTGTGAATCATAACGTGATTTAATTGTATTATATAATTCTTCTTCATCTTTCTTAGTGATCTTTTTACCTTGTTTTAACAAGGAGGCTTTTTCTATCTGTAACAATACTTTAGCAGCAGAATTACCGCTCATTACAGCCAATTCGGCACTCGGCCATGCAACAATCAATCTTGGGTCATAAGCTTTTCCGCACATTGCATAATTGCCCGCACCATACGAATTACCAATAATAATTGTAAATTTTGGAACCACCGAATTACTAACGGCATTTACCATTTTGGCACCATCTTTTATAATACCTCCATGTTCTGATTTGCTACCCACCATAAATCCGGTAACATCTTGTAAAAATACTAGTGGAATCTTCTTTTGATTACAATTTGCAATAAATCGGGTTGCTTTATCGGCACTATCAGAATAAATAACCCCGCCAAATTGCATCTCTCCTTTACTACTCTTAACAACCTTACGTTGATTTGCAACGATACCTACAGCCCACCCATCAATGCGTGCATATGCAGTAATTAGTGTTTTGCCATAATTGGCTTTATATTCCTCAAACTCAGAATTATCAACCAATCGTTTTATAATTTCATGCATATCATATTGGTCATGACGTTCTTTAGGTAAAATGCCATTTATTTCCTTAGGATTTTCGTTAGGAGGCACTTCTTTTTTCCTATTGAATCCGGCTTTGTCAAAATCTCCAATCTTATCTACAATATTTTGTATCGTATCCAATGCATGTTTATCATCTTTGGCTTTATAATCAATTACTCCTGATATTTCAGAATGGGTGGTTGCACCTCCCAGGGTTTCATTGTCAATGGTTTCTCCGATGGCAGCTTTTACCAAATAGCTTCCGGCAAGAAAAATACTTCCTGTTTTGTCAACAATGAGCGCTTCATCGCTCATAATAGGCAAGTAAGCACCTCCGGCAACACAGCTACCCATAACAGCGGCAATTTGAGTTATACCCATACTACTCATTATAGCGTTATTTCTAAAAATACGTCCAAAATGCTCTTTGTCGGGAAAAATTTCATCTTGCATTGGTAAATACACACCGGCACTATCAACCAGATAAATAATTGGTAAACGGTTTTCAATAGCAATTTCCTGCGCTCGTAAGTTCTTTTTTCCTGTAATGGGGAACCATGCCCCAGCCTTGACTGTTGCATCATTTGCAACCACAACACATTGTTTGCCTTTGACATAACCGATTTTAATAACAACCCCACCGGATGGACAACCACCGTGATTTTCATACATATCATCACCTGCAAAAGCTCCGATTTCGATACTTTTGGTATTGGCATCTAATAAATAATCGATGCGTTCACGAGCGGTCATTTTCCCCTTAGCATGATGTTTCTCAATCCGATTCTCACCTCCACCTTTATATATTTTAAGCAGTTTTTTCTTAAGCTGTGCGATTTGTAATTTATTATAGTCTTCGTTTTTATTGAAGTTGATATCCATGTAATTTGATGTTTTTGCAATGGTGCTAAAGTACAAAAATGTACGTTCAAAAAATGGAAGATTGTAAAGAACTACTTGGAAAAATTCTCTATAATAGTATTTACAACATTTTCAATTTCTAAGTGCCTTTCTTCTTTTTCTAATTCAGAAGGTTCTGCGGATCGTTCTTTACAGTTTTTGATAGCACAAGTTTCACAGGTAACCCCAACCTGTTTTATATTGATTGTTGGGTCGTCTAAAAATTTAATATGCTTTTTTAAGTGTGGAGAAATGAGTATTCCGATACTTACACTTCCATTGATATTTTTTTTGAATGGATTTGCCGTAGCGGATGAGAATACTAAATATTGACTATTACTGTCCGGATAGTCTGAAATTTGTATATCAAAAACGTGTTTCTTTTTAGGCTGTTTGGCCAATATATCCAACGTGCGTAATGAAACCCATCTTCTGCAATAGTGCTCATTTGATTCATTTGCATGTGGAGCTTGCTGCTGGGTTATATGTAATTCTTTATTCAATTTATAAGTTGAGCTACCAACTTTGTGCGTAAAACGTAAAAAGAACAGATTCTTAAAATGGAATTATTTGGGTAAGATGTTGGTCAACCGCTGGTAAAAGGTTTCCGGTGAATTTGTCATTCTCTCAATATCGGGAATCTAGGTGAGAAATATTGATTTTTGACGAATAGGTCAGAATGGAACTATCAAAATATAACGTTTACTTGCGTCGCGGATAGTTAATTTTTAAATATTTCTTTTCTATATAACTTCATACCAACTTTAAACTCCTCAATAAAATATATGAGTTTTTTTTAATTTAATTAACATAAGCAGTAACACAAATATCCTTTGTAACATTTTATAAATAGATGCTACATATATTTAAGCAGTTTCTATTTTTTAATTAAAAATTTTTGACGAAATTGCTAAACCAAAAAATATATTTGTTCAATCATAAAAACACAACTAAAAATGTCTGATGATTTTGATTTATTAGAAACCAGTTCTAACGAAAAACAAGATAAAGTTGATGTTAATTGGGGGAAAGCCATTGACACGATGAAATCTAAATTAGCGCAAGAAGATGATCCTGAAAGTCGTCAGAAAATACTGAATGCCACATTAGACGATGTGGTACATATGGCAGAAAAGGACAGAACGACCTTGTTAGATGCTATTAAGGACTTAACTGATTATCAAGATGAGGTAGGAATCATATTTGAAAAATTTTCTCAACTGAATGCGGAAGAGCAAAAGGTTATTGATGATGCTCAAAAAGGTCTGGATCGTGCTAAACTTGAATTGGAAGAAGCTGAACGAAAACCTGATACGTGGTGGAATAACCTCTGGGGGAGAAAAAGCAAAATCAAAAAAGCACAAGCAGCCGTGAAGGATGCTCAAAAGGTTCGTGATGGGGCAGATAATAAAGCTAAGGCAATGTTTCAGGAGCGTATTGAAAGTGCAGACATTCAGGCGCTCTTAAATGAGTTGTCTTACAAAAGCCAGGCGGCAGTAACACGCTTAAAGAATAGAGAAGTAGAAATTAAAGAAGTCGAAGATAAATTACAAACAGCAATTGTTGAGGCAACAAAAAATCATACCAAAGCCTTAGAGAAGAAGAAAGAAGTAGAATCAACACTCGAAGAACAATATGCTTTGTTAAAACAAGCGCGTCAGGAGCTTGAAGAAATTGTAGACAAGCAATCTGCTGAATATGCACAAGCGGTTGGTAAGGTAACAACAATAGAGCAAAAAGTTGAAGAACTCGAAGGCTTGAAAAATGCTTACACCACATTGGCTGCGAGTAAAGATAGCTTTGTTCATAAACATAATTTAACGATAAAGGTGTTAACTTCTTTACGAAGTAATTTACAAACACATCGGGCTAAACTGAAAAGTGATACAGAAGAACGATTAAAATACTATGATGGTTATGTGGTTGCATTAAAAGCAAGGACAGATCAGGAATTTGCAGCAATATTAGAACATCTGGGTGTGAAAACCGATGAGCATATTGGGGAAACCTTAGCGTCTATGCATACTGCAAGTGCCAAGGCACGTCAAGAAATGATGGATAATATTCCGGTTCACGAAAAAGTAATGCAAGGTGTATATAGTAGTTATGCTGAAGCTTTACAAGAAATTCGTGCTAAGGATATAGATATCCAAAAGAATTTTGCCGAGCGTTATGGTATTGATATGAAAGAGATTTTTGAAGATTATTACAAAGCTGATGCTAATGCACCTTCTGGTGATGATGACGGTATGCCAAAGGGTAGCCCTCAACCGAAAGATGGTGACGACGATTTGTTGTCTTAAAAGTGTTTGGGCGTTTCCATGCAAAAAACGTGATCAGGCTTTCGCAAACGCTTTTTTTAATTGTCTGCATTAATAGTTGGTAAATTGTCAATTTAAAAAGAGGGTAAGCAAATTGCTGAATCCTGTCTGCCAATAGGCAGGCTTAATGCAAAAAAATATTCATTACTGAATTCGTGGTAAACAAAATACGCTAAACAGAATACCTATAGTAGAATGTCAATAAACCATATAGTAACACCATTAGACTCTGCGGTTCTCGATTCAAAAGAACAGTACGTATTCTATCATAAAATGGTTGATTTTGTACTGAAAGAATTAATTGTAAGACTACAGCAAAATAAAATTTGCACTCAGCAAGAGATTATATTTTTTAACCAGTACAACGACCTGTTATTGTATTCCATTGAAGCCATGCGCATTAAATATATGTATGATGCCGAAGACAATATGAAAGTCGATTTGACAGATTCTGGCTTCCCAAATTATTTAGAATTCAGGTATTTGTTTAATGATTTATCATTGAGAGAAAATTATGTAAAAAAGCTAACAGATATTACTGTTTTGCAGGATGAGTTTTTAGATACGCTATTGCGAAAAAAAGAACCAATTCGAAAAGACAGGCTTTTTCAAGCATCTTCCATTGTATACTATACTTCTGTTGAACAGAAATATATTTTTAACCGTTTTGTACAAGGAAAGATTATTGATTCACCTGAGGGTATCGATGCACAATTCATGACAAGTTGGAGTTTTTATGATGTATCTCAAAACAGGCCATTTGTATGCTTTATGTATTTTGATTATGACGGTAAAACAACTAAAAAAGAGAAGGACGTTATTTACGAAGTTTTAAAAAGTACTGCTGATAGAGATATGTCCTTAGATATGATGGCATATTCTATTGATCGAAAATTGCCAGACCTTATGCCAAAAAATATAAAACGTATCGATCTGGGGCCTTTGCACAATGTCTTTGCTAAAGATGAAAATTTAATTACACACACTATTTTAGGAAGTATCGCTAAAAAGGAGGTTCCTCTTGAGTCGTATGCAGTATCCTTAGGAGTAGAGGAGGTAGTTTCTGGAGATACATTCTATGAAGGCGGTTATTTTACAAAAAAAACTCTTCAAAAATGGAAAGATGTTGTCAAACAAAAATATTTGCTTGCACCCCATAGAATTATTCAATTATTATATAACAAAACTCCTGAGATTATGAATAAGTTGGAAAAACCACCAATTCAAGTCGCAGATCTGAAAATTGATATTAAAAATATATAGTTAACAAAGCAGTACAAAATACTGCGAACTGGAAACGGCCAAAGAAGACTAAAGAACATGGAACATAACTCAACCTTTCCCATAAAAAAATCAGAATTAGATATGCTTCGTGATGAAGCGGCATCCTATTTAAAAAGTATACAATGGGAACAAGGACAACGTGCAAAAAATAAAGAAAAAAACGCCAAAGATGAATCTATTTTATTGTATTTAGCACGTGCTAATAACGGGAGTAATGTTACTTCAACGACTTCAGTTTCAAAAACCATACTGGCTTTAAAAAAGCGATTATTACCTGATTCTGTAGCGATACCTATTTACTTAAATCAGACTTTGTATGCAGTTCAGGAAGGACTAGCATTAGGAATCTGGATCAAAGATAGTTATTACGATGCATCTGGATTATCGTCTTTAATTGAAAATAAAGCCGCATTAGACAACTCTGGGAAACGTGAATATGAGAGTAAAATGCACACAGCAACTGCCTTTATGTTGTTCTCCTGTGCATATAATATCTTGCACAATTTAAAGCAGCATGCTTCAGACGATCTAAGTGTGATGAAGCAAAAATTTGCCGGTATTCCAGAAGTTTCATTGCTCTCACCTCTAAAAGGAGTTGCCTGTAATTTATTTTATTTTGATAAATATTTAGGGCATCCTGATATTATTAAAAGTGATAAAGATGTCATTGACTTCACAGTGGTCTATTTTGAGGCATTGATCGATGAAATTCAGCTGCGTAAAAGTTCCTTGGAATATACTGAAACTATAGAAGACAGAACCTATAAACTCGAAAATTCAGAATTTGCAGTTTCAGGTTGGAGTAATGTATTCGCTGGTACGGCAAAAAGTGTGGAATTTAATAAAATTCGATTCGAACAAATTGTCGGGAATAAGGATGCGAAACATTTTGCACGTCGATTAACTGAGCGATTATTGAGTTATGATTTCGTCGAAAAAAAGAATCCATTTCAAGAATTGGGAGGATTTATGCCTGTTTTTATGGGATATGGAATTCCGGGAACAGGAAAAAGTATGCTTATCGCAGCTATTGCAACGCGATTAAAAGAACATTCTGATAGCCTCGATATTCCATTTTTATTTCATCCAATGCCTGATACCTTGATCTCTACATTTCAAGGAGGTTCTGCTGAAAAAATGGTAGAGTGGATGAAACCGTTACAAGACCCTACAAAATTAATTTTTGCACCCATAGATGATGCTGAAAATAATTTACAAGAGCGTACTGCCCAAGGTGTTTCTGCGGGTGTTAAAGAAGTAATTGGTGTTTTCCTGCGTTATACAGAAGGCGCTTACGCTGTTAATTATGGAAATAGCTCGATAGGATTGTTTACCAACTTACCTGAAATGTTGGATAAGGCGGTTATTTCACGTGTTCAAGGACGTTTTAAAATAGATGGAGCGCGCACAGAACATGACTTTTTAGACCAGGATCATTTGTGGTGGAATAAATTTGATAAAACCATGCCCGATTTTGTTAATATGGAAGACCCGTTGAATTATAAGTACTTAAAAGATCAGGGCCTGTCAAAAAACATGGGTGAAATTCTGAATATTTCTGAGAAACCAACAGAGGAACGTGTATTAGAGGCTTATGACAAAGCTCAAAAAAAACATCAAACCGATGAGCATTTGTTCTATGCAACTTTGTACAAAGAGATCCAAAAATTGTTTCCGTTTTTCTCATCACGTGATGTACGTAATATCCAGTCAGCCGTTTCACTGCGTTTAACAGATTTTGATTTAGAAAATGACTGGTTCGAAAATCCGGAAATATATTTTAGGAAAGAATATGCCAGCAAATATAATATGTTGCAAGAATTAATGAAAGCGAATATGAAGGGGCTAAATTTTTCAGATATTAGAAGACAAGAAGTTATTCGTTATTTGGACAACGTTGCAACCATTGCTGATACTGACTTTAAAAGGAAAGTTGACGCCC
>Ga0209633_10000638_pt1 | contig 39788 bp, 23 predicted proteins | sample Cruoilmetagenom1_FD_187290 | JGI IMG/M metagenome (GOLD analysis project Ga0209633, IMG submission 187290) | Oil polluted marine microbial communities from Coal Oil Point, Santa Barbara, California, USA - Sample 1 (SPAdes) (version 2) | ecosystem: Environmental > Aquatic > Marine > Oil seeps ...
TGAAATAAATCTTTTGTTCCAAAGTTTAAAGCTTCTTCAGCAATAGGTTTACCTGCTTGTAATCCGAAAGCAAAACAAGCACTTAAAATACCTGAAATGATTGCAATAATCATCCCTTTTGAAAGGTTAAATTCTTCAACAGCTTCTTTTTGTTCTTCTGCATCTAATTCTTTTTCTTTCATCATGCCTGCTTTTCCAGAAATGGCAATTCCGACAAGACTAATTATAATACCGATTAGAACGATAATACCACCTTTTGTTTTTATCAATTCAGAAAATGTGCCATCATAAATTGGCGGGATTAATGTGCCAAATGCTGCAGTAAAACCTAGTGCTACCGCCATACCCAGTCCGATACCTAGATAACGCATGGCCAAACCAAAAGTTAAACCTCCAATACCCCAAAGCATTCCGAATAAAAAGGTGTAAAATTTAACTTCGCTACTTGCTGCACCTAATACGTCAAATAAATTAGGGACAGTTATCCATGCCATAATTATTGGAGCAAAAATCCAAGCTGCAAAACCTAAGACTAACCATGAGGTTTCCCAAGACCATTTTTTAATGAGTTTAAAAGGAATGTAAAAACTTCCTGCTGCTAATCCGCCAATAGCGTGTAATAATAATCCTAAAAGTGCTCCCATAATTGCTTTTTCTTGCAAAGACACAAAGTCGCTAAACCAGTAAAAAAATTACTTAAGTTTTAACTATTCCTTTGGAATTTTCTTTTTTGTTTTTTGGTATTTTAATTTTATGCTGCTTCAAAATCTTTAGTTAATAATTTCTTTGCCAGTTTTAACTCTTCTTCAGTAAATGGATTTGCTTCTGATGCAGAAACTGCTCCTTTTAGCTCAAAAATATTTTTTGCTCCAGATAAGACTGTTGATACGCCTTTTTGATCTAACACCCAACGTAAAGCAGCTTGCGGCATATTGGTGATGTCATCACGTAATAAATAATTAAAGGCATTGACTTGATCTACTCTTTCTGCCAATTCTTCTCTAGAATAGCGAGCATTAAGTGTACCTTCTGCAAAAACAGTATCTTTTGTAATAGCTCCTGATAGAAATCCGTTTGCCAAACATTCTCTTGCAAAAACACCAATTGGATATTTCTGCAATTCTTCAATCAATTGTTGTGACTCTCTATTCATCAGACTTAACACGACTTGAATTACATCAATTTTACCTTCTTTAGCCCAAAGACGAGCCATGTTTTCTGTTTGGTGAAACATAGAAATGGAATGAGCAACATAACGAACTTTACCTTGTTTTTTTACTTGTTCTAAACCCTCCCATACATCATCTTTAATCTCATCTGGTGAAAATGGTGAATGAAAAAATAGCACATCTATATAATCGGTTTGTAATCGTTTTAAACTTTCTTCAACAGAATCAATTACTCTTTCTTTATAAAACAGTGATCTACCACCTTCTATGCAAGGGTTTCTTCCAAATTTTGATGAAATATGCACATTATCACGTTTTCCTTTTAAGGCTTTCCCTAACACAATTTCTGCGACGCCATCCTGTTTGTCCGTTCCATATTGTGGTGCGGTATCAAACAAATTAATTCCTAAATCTATTCCTGCATGAATAGTATTTATCCCATCTTTTTCGGCAACACCTCCATATACATTATTCCCAAAAGCCCAAGTACCTAAACTAATTTCACTCACTTCCAAACCTGTTCTACCTAACTTTCTATACTTCATAAATTACATGTATTTTTGAATCAATTCTTCAATTTTTTTAGCAGCATTTTTTACAAATGTCTTGGCTATTTTTTCTCCATGTGCGGCTGTTGAAGGTCTTGGATCTTCACCCGATACGGCATCAATTTCTAATTGGATAGCTCTGTCTTTGGGTAAACTATCTAAATCTACCGTTTCTGGTGCATAATACAATTGTAATGATGTTTCGCCCAGTGAAGAATGATTGGCAACTAGTAAATCATCTGGTAAAATATCAAACTCAGCCAAAGACCAAAAATATTTTTCAGGGTATTTTTGATTGAATTCATCAGCAACATCTCTTAAAATTTGTAGATGTGGTTCACCTGCATGACCTGAAAGTAAGAAGATAATTTTGAACCCTTGCTCTACTAATTGCTCAAAATATTCTTCACAAATCAATCGAATTAATTTTTCTGAAAACTCAATGGAATGTTTTGGGAAATTTACACCAGGATATGATTTAATTAGATTTGCAGCCAAGCTAATAGGTGGAAATACCAAGCCTCCAACTTCTTTTGCTAAATCAATACACAAGTGCTGTGCCTTATGTGTATCTAAACCTGTAGGGTTGTGATTACCATGATATTCTAATGCACCCCAGGGCAGATATGCAATAGGGTTTTGCTTTTGAATAGCTTCAATTTGTTTTGGACGCATTTTATCGTACAATCCCCAAATCTCTTTCATTAGTTTAATTTATAAGTTAAAATTGATATTTGCAAAGTGATAAAAATTCTTTTCAAAACCATCAATGATGGTTAATCCCAATTTTTATGATAAATCAACGGATTCTGTGCTTCATTATTTAATAGATCACCAATTTTCAACGTTTTAAAATAAGCATCGGGTAACACATTTTGTTTTCCATTAAAAGTTGATCCATCAGGCATATAAGCACAAGTCATTGCTTTACGGGTATTAGCTGTCATATTAACTCCTGCTGCATGTATAGTGAGTCCGTTATGAAAAGAGCAACTTCCTGCTTTAATTACTGAAGGCACAGGTTTTTGAGTTCCATATTTAGGGTAAGTATTGAAAATATCTCCCATATTAGCTCCTATTCCAGGTTCAATAAAATCAGTATCTTGATTAGAACCTGACATAAAATATAAGCATCCATTTTGCAAAGTAACATCCTCTAAAGCTACCCAAATACTGAGTGCTTCACGATGATTAAAAGACCAAAAAGGAGTATCTAAATGCCAAGCTGTGGGATTACCCCAAGGTTGTTTTATCAAAGATTGATCATGCCATATTCTAATACCATCTACTTGAGCTAAATCGGCTGCCATTTTACCTATTCGTTTGTCGAACATCAATTCTTTAACGGCATCGTCCATCATCCAAAGATTGACAATTTGATCGAATACTTTACCAAAATATTCAGCATTGTCATTAATTCCGTCAGCTTCTCCTGATTTAATTTCAGAATGTGGAAATTTTTGACCTTGTCTATCTGTTACAGCTTTATCTATGGTTTTTTTCCAATGACTAAGTTCTTCTTGATTTAAGAAATCGTCTAAAATTAAAAAGCCATTAGTTCTATAAGAAGTTATTTGTTCTTTAGATAGATTATGATTCATATTTATAAGTTTAAATGTAAGTTTATTTTCTAGAAAAGAATATATTTCTAATATAGTAATAATTTATAATACAATGATAACTTTTAATATAGATTCAATTACCCTGTAGTATCCTGTAATGATAAAAGCCTCTTAAGATTTCTCTTAAGAGGCTTTTAAAAACTAATTGAATTGATCTTTAGTTTTTAATAATTTTATACTGATGTGTATTTAAATTATCATTAAGTTCTAAAAAATATAATCCTGAAGCTAGTCTAGAAACATCAATTTGATTGTTACTATCGCTAGAATTTATTTCCTTTTTCCATACCACTTTCCCAGCAATACTTGTTAAACTCATTGTCAAACTACCATTTATTTCTCTTGGTAAATTCACATTTAAATAGTTTGTAACTGGGTTTGGATACACTCTAACTCCTTCAAAATTATTTTTGCTTTGATTGGATTTAGTTGCACTAAAATTAAAAGTAGCTTCTACTACATTTGCTGCAGTACTTGATGTGGTAAATGCTCCATTAGCATTTGTTTCACTTAGCAATAAATCCCAATTACCATTCAAATCATTAGTCCCTTCTGCTTTAAAACTATTTAAAGTAGCCCAACCAGATTTATAAATTTTTACGGCTGTTGGCGTAGCTGAATTAGTACCTAAATCTATAGTTACATACTTTGGCGTTGTTCCGTTGCCTACCCAATAACCATTATTATCATAAACCTCATCGAATACTGCAAAAGCATTATTCCATCCTTCAGTATTCGACGCAATCACACCTATTGAATTATTTGAGGTCATCGCACCTGCTGGCACAGAACCACTTGCAGTCACCCAATCCATCTCGCGGATAGAAAAATTATTATAATCAGTTACGGTAAGTTTAAGGTAACGATAGCCTGTTGTAGATTGGCCTTCATCGTTTACAGTTACTGGCACAAATTCATAATCAAAACGATCTTGCCAAGGGCTTATAACAGTATTTTCTTCAGATATATATGTAACAAACAGATGATCTTTAGCTAAATTTACATGACTTGGAACAGTAAATGTAAATGTTGATGTACCCGACCCTGCGGCTACAGTATTGTTCATAAAAACTGGAAACTGTGAATTATCACTCGCTTTTAGTTCAAAATATATTTTACGGGTAGCTGTTGCCGTATAGTTTACTGAAACCGATACCGTTTCGCCTATAGTAACTTCTGGCGGACTTGTTACTGAAACTATCGCATCTGTGCCTTGATTATCTAATGACAAAGTTACTATGGTACTTGTTACTGAACCATCTGCATTACTTACCACAACATAATAACTACCCACATGTGAAGTTGAAATATTATTAAACGCAATTGAGTTATTCGTGGCTCCTAACAAAGCTACACCATTTGTAACAGAAGTGCCTTTGTACCACTGGTAAGTCAACCCACTACCAGAGGCTGTAACTGAAAATGTGGCATTACCACCTGCACCAACTGATACATTAGTTGGCTGGGAGGTAATTGTTGGTGCTGTGCCTGAAGACGTGCCATCTGTTAATTTTACAGAGGCGAATTCTTTTGGGTTCTTCCAAGACTCATTAATGAGTGTATGCCATGCTTTCTTTTCTTTGGCTTCGGCAGAACCTGCCACATCATTATCAAGTAACATAATATCAAAACCTATAAAATTTCCATTTTGAGCAGTTACATCAATGTTGCTCCATGGTATAGCCAATTCCATAATATAACCGTTAGCAGTATTTGTCTGAGCTACATTAATACCTGCAGTTGGTTTATTTCCTGAAAAGGCATGAATACCACCTTCCCAATTGTATACATATTGAGCATCATTATTATAAACCTCAGTATATGCATTATCATCATTAAAGTAGATTTCAATACCATCAAAATCATATTTTTTAGGATTTGTACCTGAAGCATCTTTTACTTTTACATCATCTGTAACCTGTACTAAAAGATATACGTTGTTGGTATCCCAAGCAATTTTAAAATTACCTGAAAGATCTGCATTACCTGAAGTAGTACCTTTATTTGCATTGGCAATATTTTGTGAAGAGATACTACTCCACATGCCATCAACCGAACCATCAATAGTTGGTGCAGTAGTAGCTTTAGAAATATCTAAATGATGATTGGTAACTGTAAGTGTTGCAGCTGTACTAGTAGCTGTACCAAAAGAGTTTGTCGCACTTGCTTTGTATTGCGAGCCATTATCTGATAGTTTAACTGTACCTGAAGTATATACACTGGTAGTTTCTCCATTAATAATAGTATTATTTTTAAACCATTGATAGCCTTGTGGGGGATCTAAAGTTGCTATAGAAAAAGAAACTTTAGACACTCCATTAGGCACAGAAATATCTTTTGGGTTTTCAAAAATTACAGGCTGATTTACGTCAACATTATTTTTATTAGCTTCAATCCAATCTAACAACCCTCTTAATTTTGGAGTTTCAGATTGAGGTTGCCCTACATAATCTACAGCACCAAAAATATTATTCCTATTACTTCCAAACACATAAGAATAATGTGTAAAAACAGCATAGTATGGTGATAACTTGTCTAAATAATACAAGTAGGCATTATAAATACCTTTATCTAAACTGAAAGTACTTCTTAAAGCATTATTCATATGAATACCTCCTTCATAAGTTGTTAAAGGAATACTTTCTGGGTTCCATATATTATAATGTTGCTGAGTTAATACAATTTTTTCTTCTATACTTTTTTTCATTCTTGTATAGCCATCTTCACCTTCTACACCAGCCAAATCAAAATAAGGAGCTAAAGCATAAAAATCTGGCATCACATTATCTGGATTAATTTGTACGTTATTAGGATAAACTGTAGTTTCTTTTAATGCAGAAAGGTGATTTATTGAAACATGTACAGAACCTAGTTGACCAGATAATACAGTAATTATCCTACTTTGTTCAGTTGTAAACTCTTCTTTAAACCATTTAAAAACACGTAATGATTTATATACCATATATTTATGACTCGAATTTGCCCCAAAACTAAGTGCTTCCCCTTTAGTTTTGTATGCATTAAAAGCAGGAAACCCAGAATTCCATGTTTCATTAGAATTTTCAACATATACTTTTAAGCCATCATTTAAATTATTTTTTATCAATTTAGCTAGTTCTCTAACAAAGTTTTCATTGGCTTCTGCAGGTACATTTATCCACATATTTTTATTAGTAACATTACATAGGTATATTGCCCATTCATAAGCCATTACATCAGTATTAATAATTTCATATTTACCATGATAAGGCACTCTTTGATTAGGGTTATTGGCTTGAATTCTATCTGTCCAATTCACTATCTTATTGAAATTTGTACCTACTATATCCATAAAACGAATATGATTAAATTTCTTCATATCATTAATAAATGCCTGAGTAAATGGTCCAGCTGACTCACTTTGTGATGTCCAATCTCCTCCAAAGTTTGCAGATGATTTATAAATACCTGCTCCAGCCGAATTATTAGTTCCATATGAAAGTCCTACACCAGTACCTACATCAATTTTTCTAATAGCTTCAGGATATGAACTTGCTGTATTTATTGAAGTAGTATTATTTACAGACTTATTTCCATAAGCATCCACTGCTTTTACTTGAACGTTATAATTAGTTCCTTTAGACAAATCATAAACTGTGGCTGAATTGGTAGTACTTGTTTGCCATAGTACACCATCAAGATAAATTTCATAAAATAAGAACCCAACTCCACTATCACTCGATGCATTCCAATTGATATCTGCTGCAATACTTGTAACATTGCTTACTGACAATCCTGAAGGAGCACTAGGTCCTTGTGTATCAACACCTCCAGCGACTGTATTACTAAAACTAGCACTATAATCTCTTCCTGCTCCAGTAAAACTATGAAAATCTAATGTAGGAGAAGTATATAAGAGTGTCCAGTTAGAGCCATCATTAGAGCCTTCACAATGAAAATTTGTAACGGTACCATGAACTATACTTAATTCTACCCCTGTAGGATAGATAGGTGCTTTTTTAAACTCTAATGTAAAAGTTGCTGGCAACTGTGTTTCAACTATAACTTCATTTTCCACTCGAAATTTAGTGAAATATGTTGAAAAGTTATCATCTTCAAATACTTTATAAGGAGGATTCCCGAAATTTCGAAAAGATGATGTAAAATGAATTTCATCATTTTCAGATTGTTTAGAATCTGAATCAGCGATAAAAGAATGAAGATCTGTAAGCGGAAATACTTCATTCCCCATCTTCCAACGAATTTTATCAATATGAATACCTGGGTTTGTTATAGCTCCGTTATTATCACTCAATTGATCTACGGTAAACCGCAAATACTTATATGATTGTTGTGCTGTACTCGTCTTACTGCCCAAAAAGAATAAGAAGAAAAACAACCCACACAATAAAAGGTTATTTTTAAATAATAAATGTGTAATTTTTTTCATCATAAAAAGATTTTAGTTAAAATTTGTTTTCTTCTATTTTTAGGTTGAGGAAATTGATAAAATCAGTTATCAATTATTATTTTATTAGCTGTTATACATCTTATTAAAATTTATTATGAACTAAAAAATAATTATTAAAATAGTTTTGTTACAATTTAGCAGTAAGATGAAGTGAAGGCGTCCTGTACTTACCCGTCTTGTTAATAGACTAGATAATTTATAGAAACTTATAATTAATTAAAAAAACAATTGTAAATTACTGATATTTAAAATGTTATAAATTTGTAATTTTAAAAAACCATATATATTCTTGTGTTTTTAGGTTGTAAAAATGATAATTTTATATCACTTTTTGATAATTTACGCAAACTCTTATAGGCAGAAAAATTAACTCAAATCGATTTTTATACTTAAAAAATTAGGCTATAAACGCTAAAATTAGAATTAAGCTTGAATTTTTATTGAATAAACATGGATTAAAAAGGTTTTTTGAAACGAAAATCATAAAAATTTGGTAAAGAAATATCAAAGAGAACAAACATTGAACCTTATCTAAACTAAAAATGTCAGCGTATATCTATTTAGATTTAAAATATTTACTAAAAACTAAAAATAACACTCCACAAAGCAACCAAGCTGGTAAGGTTACAAAAGATAAAAACACATCATATTGTACTGAAATAAAATAGAACACCCCAAAACTGATTGCCCATGCAAAGAATACTGCTTTGTTAAATTTAATGTTTGCTACTTCAGCATAGTTTTTAATGATTCCTGCTTTTTCTGAAAAGAAATGCTCGAATACGATAATTGCTCCAAACGGAGCTAATATAAATCCGTATAAGGCAACAAAACCAAGTAATTTCATAGCAAAGGCAGGAAAAATACCAGCTACGGTTGCTATGGTACCTGCCAAGATAGTCACCCAAAAAGTTGATGCTTTTGGTATAATGGCTTGAAAAGCCAATCCTGCTCTATATATGGTAGGGTTGGCAGTAGTCCATCCTGCTAAGACAACGGCAATAATTCCGAATACTCCAATAGCACTATGAGCCAAAGGTCCTGGTGCCACAGGTGGAGCTTCTCCATTTGATAAAAAAGCTTGTGCTTCGGGTGATTTTACATAAACTGCGTATAAAAGAGCAGCAGCAATCCACGCCATATAATGACCTATATACATTCCTGCTGCGGTTGTCCAACCAGAACTAGGTTTCTTGGCAAATCTAAAAACAGATAAATCAGACATACCAATATGCATTGCTGCATTGGCAAACCAAGACCAAATAACCACATGCCAGAAACTATATTTAATTTGCCCAGGAAAAGGTTTAGAACCTTCACCCCAAATATTCCAAAACTCAGAAAAAGAACTCACCCCTAATTGTTGTAATGCAATAACACCACAAGCTAAAAAGGCCAGTACGATTATGGGAGACATCCAATTTGCCGCTTTTGAAACTGCTTCATATCCTTTAGCTGCAATAATAGAAATCAACGCTCCAATAATGACAACAATAACAATCCACATAACACCATTAGGCATGGTGTCAGTCAATTTAGGCATTTCCATATCTAATGGTACACCTACGGCAGTTGCAGAAACGGTTATCATTGAACCTGCCAAAAAGCAGAACAAAATGCCATTCGCCAGATTATAGCCAGTGACTAATTTCTTGCCACAAATTTTTTCTAGTTGATAATATAAGGTCAATCTATTTTTAACTGCAATTTCTGCGGTTAAAAAACGCCATGATAAAATGGCCAATAAATTACCTATTAGCAATCCAATAATTAAATCAAAAGCACTTACGCCAGCTGCTAAAAACAATGGACCAATCATAAATTCTGTCCCTGCTGCATGTTCACCAGCATACATTCCTAAAAAACTTTTCCAACCTTTTAGTTTAGAATTTGGAATAGGTTCTCTTTCATATTCTCCTCCGTCTATTTCTTCAATATCTTCACTCAAAGTATGTTCTGACATAGTAAATTAGGTTTGGTAAATTTTATACTAGATGGTTAGGTAAATCTTCAATCCGTTCACAACACAACTGTTCCATTACTTGTTGTAATTGTGTTTTTAAAATGGAAATTGTGTGATCTCCTCCTTGCGTACCTAAAGCTGCTGTGCCGTACATAAAAGTCCGTCCCATAAAGGTGAATTTTGCTCCAGTTGCCAAAGCTCTAGCAATGTCTGGCCCAGAACGCAAACCACTATCCATCATAATTTCTATTTGATCTCCATATTTTTCAACAATAGATTTTAATGGTTTTATCGTAGATTCTCCTGCATCTAATTGTCGCCCACCATGATTAGAAACTATAATACCGTCAAAACCTAAACGAATAGCTTCTTTGGTATCTTCTTCTGTTGCTACACCCTTGAGTACTAATTTTCCTTTCCATAGTTCACGGATTGGTTTTATTTTTTCTTCATTCAACCTCCCTGAAAAGGTATCGTCCATAAATTTTCCCAATTGTTTTAAATTGAGACCTTTTTTCATATAAGGCGTAAGATTGGCAAAACCTGGCTGCCCAACTCTTAATGTTTCAAATGCCCATTTAGGCTTTCCTAAAATTTGCAAAATATTCTGAACTGACATTTTTGGAGGCATCCCCAAGCCATTTCTAATATCATGAGGTCTAAAACCAAATGTAGGCACATCACATAGAACGACCAAAACTGGACAATGTGCTGCTTCAGCTCTTTTTATCAAATCGTCTCGTAAAGAATCTTCTGTTGGGTGGTACAATTGAAACCATGCTTTACCTTCTGTCAGCTCACTAATCCGTTCTATACTACTGGTTGCTACAGTACTTAAAATAAAAGGAATATTATGTTTGTGTGCTGATTTGGCTAAAATTTCTGATGAATTTGGCCAAACCAACCCTTGTAATCCTATCGGAGCTACCCCTACAGGAGCATCATACTCGATACCGAAAAGCTTAGTCTTTATTGTTGAATTTTTATAAGCTTTAAGATATGTAGGTTTTAATTGTACTTCTTGTACTTCAGACGAATTTCTTCGAATATTTACATATTCATTACAACCACCATCTAAATACTCAAAAGCAAATCTTGGAATTCTTTGTTTTGCTCTTTTTTTTAAATCGCCTATAGAAGGATATTTTGTATTGTATTTTAATGCCATAAGTATTAATTATTTAACAATAAACGGAATGTGTTTTTTAAGTGAATAATTTTCTTTCAAAAATTTTGAATTTAGTTTGCAATCAGAAATGGCTATTGCAGCTCCTAAAGCAGACCCTAAAGAGGAATCGGCTGTTCTGAGTTTCATGTCTTGCAATGAATGTGATAGCAATTGTACAAAAATATCATTATTGGTAAAACCACCGTCTACATACAACCTTTTAATATCATGATTGCCAATTGCAATTTTAATGTTTTCTACCTGAAGTTTTACCAACTCCATCATTAAATGATGGTAGGCATCCTCAAATTTATTATAAGGAATTTTAGTTTCTGCTGACATGTTCTTATCAATTAAGCTTGTCCACTTATAATGATATTCAAAATTTTTATTTATTTTAATATAGGTGTCATAATCAAAGATAACGGTTCTATGATAATCTTCAGGGAGCTTAAAATGAGCCAATAATTTTTCGACTTGTAGTTTGTATTCATTGCCTAAAAATATACGAGATGCCATTACTGGGCTACCATCTATCCGCATATAATTGATACAATTTTTTTTGGTATTTTCTTTATTCAAAACTGTAGCAGCAAACGGATTCAACGAAACACTCCAAGTGCCTGTAGAAACCAACACAAAAGATTTTTTTACACTTCTTACATAAGGCAATAATGCCGCAGAACTATCATGAATACCCACACCAATTTTTATTCTTTTACCATTATAATTCATGTTTATACTGGTTTCTGTAGAAACAATTGGCGGTAAAATTTTATGAATATTTTCTTTGTAGACCCAATGGTGATAATCTTTTTTATCATAATCCCAAAGGGCAGTATGGCAACCTATACTTGTATATTCACTCACCATAATACCTGTAAAAATATAACTTAAATATTGTGGAAAGTGTAAGGAGTATTTTATTTTTTTAAACACCTCTGGTCTTTTGTATTTTAACCAATACAATTGTAAACCTGAATTTAACATTCCTGATTTTGCAGAACCTGTTTTTCTGGTAAATTCTTGTTCAGGACCATATTGCTTATAAAACTGATCAGAGATATCAACATTTAAAGACTTGGTGTAATTATATAAGGGCGTAATCACTTCTCCATGTTCATCTAAATGCACAAAACTGGCACCATAGGTAGAAAAATTAATCGCTTTGATATCGTATTCTTTGGCTTCTAAAATTCTATTAAAAAGTTCTTTTAACCATTTCTGTAAGGCTTCTAAATTTTCTGTAGGATGCCCATCTTCATCAACAATTTCATCAAACTTTATGTATTCACGATAAACTTCTTTAAAATCACCATCAAAGAGAAAAAACTTTTTATTGGTTTTTCCGATATCAAATATTGCTGTGACTTTCTTTTTTGTCATTTTTTTAAGTTCTATTTAACCGCAATGTAGGCAAAGGTTATTGCAAAGAAAATCCCTCCCCTTTGGGGAGGTTAGGAGAGGATTTTACAATCCAGTCGCTTTTACATCCATTCCTCTTTCTTTAATCAATTGATTCCGTACACCAAATTTGCGATAAGCCTTTATCGGACTGATAACACCACCAACTTCCAAACGTGCTTGTTGTAGTAACGGACGAACATCTGTTCTGTACGCATTTTGTATAATTTCTTGACACTTAACTACGTCATTATCTAATTGAGCAGATTTTAGTAATTTTTGGTCTACTAAAAGTGCTTTTGCATAAGCTTCTTGAATGGCTTCAAGTGATTGCATTAAATCTTCTAAAGGATCTTTAACATTATGACTTGCATCAATCATCCAAGCTAGGTCAGGATTGTTTTTGTTGTTTTTCATTCCATAAACCAGTTCATTAAATATAAGAAATAAAGCATAAGGTTTGATAGAACCAACGGTGATATCATCATCACCATATTTACTATCGTTAAAGTGAAAACCACCTAATTTACCTTTTAGCATTAGAGTTGAAACAATTTGTTCTATATTAGTATTTGGTAAATGATGTCCTAAATCTACCAATGAAAATGCTTTTTCACCACATTCATTTGCTAGCATAAAAGAAGTTCCCCAATCTTGTATAACCGTACTGTAAAAATTAGGTTCGTATGGTTTGTATTCAATAAACATTTTCCAATCGTTTGGCAAATGATTATGAATTTCTTGTAGACTATCTTGTGTATTTTGCAATGCCGTTTGAAAATTGTTTTGCCCTGGAAAACAAGAACCATCCGCCAACCATACTGTAATACTTTTTGATCCTAGTTTTTCTCCAATAGCAACAACCTCATTATTATGTTGTATCGCTTGATCTCTAACCGCTTTGCTAACATTTGAAAGCGAACCAAATTTATAGCTCTCTTTTGCATTTTGCTGATCTTGAAAAGTATTCGAGTTTACGGCATCAAAAACAATATCATGAGAGCTAGCTAGTTCTTTAATTGCATTATAATCTTTTGGGATATCCCAAGGAATATGTAATGAAATGGCTCCAGCTGTTTGTGTTAGACTGTGAATAACACCAATATCACTTATTTTTTCTTCTAAAGATGAAGGTTCTCCTCCATAAGAAAATCGTCCGAAACGTGTTCCGCCAGCACCTAAAGCCCAACTTGGTATTGCAACTTGAAAATTTGACAATTTAGTCACTATCTCGCCAACATTGATTCCGTTTTTAGACAGTAAATTTGCTAAAAAGTCAAAATTTTCATTATGTTGAGTTAATTCTTTTTTATTGCTATCTTGTATTTGGCTTTTATCTATCTTCATTGTAAAAATTATTTTTCAATATAAAAAAACTTCCATAGAATTAAGGTATATTCTACGGAAGCTTACAAAACTAACTCAAATTACCTTACGAATGCCGCTGGCATTCCTCCGTCAACATTTATAATGTTTCCAGTTGTTTTATTTAATATAGCTACCAAAGAGAATACGCCATTGGCAATATCCGCTGGTAAGATTATTTGTTTTAATAAATTTCTGTTGGCGTAAAACTGAGGAAGCTCTTCTACAGTTATTCCGTACGTATTCGCTCTTCCTTCAGCCCAATCGCCCTCCCAAATCTTACTCCCTATAATAACACCATCAGGGTTGATGGTATTCACACGGATACCACTTTCTCCTAATTCAGCAGATAGTAAACGAACCATATGTTGCTGAGCTGCTTTAGCAGTTCCGTACCCTACATTATTTGGGCCAGCAAACAAACCGTTTTTACTGGCAATACTAATAAAGTCACCACCCATATTTTGATTTTGCATAATGGCAGCACCATGTTTAGCGAGTAAAAATTGTCCTTTTACCAAAACATCTTGTAAAATATTCCAATCTTTTTCTTCATGTTCAGCTAAAGGTTTTGATATGGATAAACCTGCACTATGCACAACAATATCAACACCACCAAATTCTAAACATGCTTTTTTATAAGCTGCTTTTACTGAATCTTCATTGGTTACATCACAAACAGCATAAGTTGCTACGTCTTTACCGAAAGTGGCAACAGCTTCAATGAGTCTTTCTTCAACAATATCAGTTAATACTACATTTGCACCTTCGGCTGCTAATTTATCAGCAATTGCTTTACCGATTCCGCCACCACCACCAGAAACTAAAGCAACTTTACGTGACAATGGTTGTTCTTTTGGTTGACGTTTTAATTTCGCTTCTTCTAATAACCAATATTCAATATCAAAAGCTTCTTGTCTTGGTAATGATGTGTAAGAAGTTAAGGCTTCAGCTCCACGTATTACATTGATAGCATTTACATAAAATTCGTTTGCTACTCTTGCTGTTTGTTTGTTTTTTGCAAAACTGAACATTCCTACACCTGGGTATATAATAATAACTGGATTAGGATCTCTTATTGCAGGACTATTATCCTTCTTACAAGATTCATAATAAGCAGCATAGTCTTTTCTGTAGGCTTCAAAATCAGGTTCTAATTTCTTCAAGATAGCTTTTGAGTCACTTACATCTTCGTTCGGATCTAAAGTCAATACCAAAGGCATTATTTTAGTTCTTAAAAAGTGATCAGGACAAGAAGTTCCCATAGGTGCTAATCTTTCTAAATCATTAGAGTTGATGTATTCCATGATTGTATCATTATCAGAAAAATGACCTAACATTCTATTTTCAGAAGAACATAAACCTCTTAATAAAGGCATTAATTCAGCTGCTTTATCTAATCGATCAGCTTTTGGTAAACTTTTTATTTTTTGACCACCAAAAACACTTCCTTTTTCTTTTGTTTTTTTCTCGATATAAGCTGAAGCTTCTTCTATTATTTCAAGACTACTCATATAACATTCATAAGAAGTATCTCCCCAATTGAATATCCCATGACTTCCTAAAACAATACCTTTTATACCTGGATTGTTATTTAAACATTCTTCCAATTGCATACCCAAATCAAAACCTGGTCTTTGCCATGGCACCCAACCCATTTTATCTCCCCAAATTTCTTTGGTAACTTTTTCGCTATCCTCAGCTGCTGCAACAGCAATCAAAGCATCAGGATGTAAATGGTCAATATGTTTAAAAGGTAATAAACCGTGTAAAGCTGTATCAATAGAAGGTGCTTTACTGTCTAAATCATAAATACAGTGATTGTACAAAGCAACCATTCTGTCTTCATCATGTAATCCTTTATATATACTTTTTAAATCACGTAGTCTTTTTACATATAATCCTGCAATACCAGATCGTGTCAATGTGCCTATATCTCCACCAGATCCTTTTACCCACATTACTTCCACTTCTTCTCCTGTTAACGGATCTTTTTCTAGGGTTCTACAACTCGTATTTCCGCCTCCAAAATTAGTTATTCTGAGGTCAGCTCCTAATATATTTGATCGATACAAAAATAAAGCAACTTGATCATCACCTAATGCTGCTGCTTTTTTGTCATCCCATAAATAGTCTACGTACTTGAATTTTTTCATTATATCTTTTTAATAATTTTTATTGAATATCCTTAATTTCGAAAGCGAAAAGTAATTTAATCTATAACTATTTCTATCCTGTACTGTCTGTATAGATTCAACTTAACTATATATTTACATACTTTTTTGATAAAGGCATGTTTTCAAAATATTTAAAATGAGCTAAATACCCTTTACAGGATCAATTATAAATCTATAAATAATTTTAAGTTCATTCTTAAAATTTTGTTCTATAACTTATTTTTCTTTATTTTGTTACGCATATTACGTTAAGGAATATCCTTAATGTAAAAAAATTATTTTATGGATATATTCAAAACCATTAAGGTTGATAAAAACTCTAGAATTCCTAAATACAAACAGATAGTTGATTCTATTATTCATAATATTTCTATAGGAAATTTAAAAATGGATCAGAAAATACCTTCTATCAATATGCTTAGTGAAGAGTTTGGTCTATCTAGAGATACTGTCGAAAAAGCATATAATATTTTAAAAGAAAAAAAAGTCATTTCACCTATAAGAGGTAAAGGCTATTATATTACTAGAACAAAATTAATATCAAAAACTAATATTCTATTTCTGATTAATAAATTGAGTACTTACAAGATGCAGATTTACAACTCGTTTATTAATACAATTAAAGGAGAAGTACATACTGATTTACATATCTATCATTGTGATGAGTCCATCTTTTTAAACTTACTAGAAAAAAATATTGGAGCATATGACTATTATATCATCATGCCCCATTTCATTTCTGAAGACTCAAAACACATCAGTTCTACCGAAAAAATAATTACCTCTATTAAAAAAATACCAAAAGAAAAACTTTTAATATTAGATAATAAATTAGAATTAGGTGATGGGATTGTTCAAATTTATCAAGATTTTGAAAATGACATTTATACTGCATTAAAAAAAGGAGTTACAAAAATTTCAAATTATAAAAAATTATTATTTATTTATCCTAACAACTTAGTATATCCATACCCTAGAAGAACATTGCATGGGTTTAGAAAATTTTGTGTTGAACATCAATTTGATTTTGAAATTTTAAATGAAATATATGATGATACCATTCTAAAAAAAGGAGATTTATTTATTACGATAGAAGAATCAGATTTGGTAAATTTAATAAATCAAATACGCGATAGAAAATTAACATTAGGTAAAGATATTGGTGTTATATCTTATAATGAAACACCTTTAAAAGAATTGTTGGATATTACGGTAATTTCTACAAATTTCACCCTTATGGGAGAAACTGCGGCACAGATGATATTGGAAAAAAAGAAAGGGGGAGTGAAAAATCCGTTTGATTTTATTGATAGAGGTTCGATGTAAATAGAAAAAATGTAAACTTACAGGACAAACCAGTACACTTTATCTTTAATTTTAAAATAGTTTTATCCATGACTAATTTTTTAAAAAATGAAAAAAACAAAATACAGTATCATCATATTATTTATACTAATCATAAGTTGTGCTAAAAAAACAGTACAACCTACAAATGAAGTAAATAAGCCAATTTTTGAATTAGATTTTGAAAAAAGTGCTATTGGTGCGTATTCAGAGGAAAATTTACTTAAAGATGCTGGGGAAGTCCGTTGGAAATTATTAGACAATAGAGCAACTATTGAAGAAGATCAAGAACATGGAAATGTGTTAAAAGTAAAGTTCCCAAAAGGCACTGTTGGTCCGAAACAAGGCGGTATTCAATTTGATAAACCTTTACCTAAAGCCAAAGACTACTACTTAGATTATTATGTGAAATTTGCTGATGGTTTTGATTTTGTTAAAGGCGGAAAATTACCAGGATTAACTAGTGGAGGAGAAAAATATACTGGAGGTACACATCCAACAAATGGAGAAGGTTGGAGTGCTCGCTTTATGTGGTCTGAAGGAAATAAAATTATAGTTTATTTTTACCATATGGATATGAAAGGTAGGTGGGGTGATGTAATCTATACAAACAAAATTTTTTCAACGGGTAAATGGCATAGAATTACACAGCATTTAAAAATGAATACTGGTAAAAAGTTCAATGGAACGATGGAAGTTTGGGTTGATGGAGAAAAAGTTGTAGATAATACTAAGGTAAGGTATCGTTTAGCACCCTTAGGAGAAATTGACTCCTTCTATTTTTCAACTTTTCATGGAGGGAACACAAAAGATTGGGCACCTAACAATGATTCTTATATCTATTTTGATGATTTTAAAGTGACGAATACTAAGCCTAAAGAATTGGAATAAAAGTGTAAGAAATGCAATTTAAAGAGACCTCACAGGTCTTAAAGACCTGTGAGGTCTTAACAAATAATAAAAGGTAAAATGAATATACAAAAATCAACTGTAGTAAAAATTAGCAGTTTTATGCTATTTTTATTAGTATCAATTAATATTAATGCACAAGAATCTACCGTAAAAATAAACCACGAAGGTAAAGAGTTTACCAAATTAAAACACGCATGGACATCGCAATGGATTACACATCCTTCAGAATCGACCTTAGATTCACGAAAATTTTTATTTAGACGAACTTTTTCGTTGGACTCAGTACCTGAAAATTTTATCATTTATATTTCTGCTGATAATAGATATCGTTTATACATCAATGGCGAATATCGCGTGTCTGGTCCGTCAACTGGAGATATTGATAATTACCGTTATGAGACTTTAAATATTGCCAATCAGCTAAAAGTTGGCAAGAATGTACTTGCAGTTGAGGTGGTTAATTTTGGTGAATATAGAAAGGCATCTACCATGACTTTTCAAACAGCATTTATCTTACAAGGTGATAAAAATAACCCTGTAGATTTGAATACAGGGAAAGCGTCTAAATGGAAAGTGATTAATGATGAAGCCTTTAAAAGTATCCCTTTTGTGAGTGATTCTTTACGAGGATATTATGCCGCAGGTCCAGGAGAAAAATTAGTATCCAAAAAACATGCCTGGGGATGGAAAAAAGTAAAATTTGACGATTCAAAATGGTTAGCTCCAAAATTAGGTACTGTAGAATTTGCTGTAGGAAGAGGCTTTTTATATGGCAGTACTTGGTATTTAGTACCGAGAATGATCCCATTTATGGAAGAGACAAAACAGCGTTTTGGAAAAGTAGCACGGAGTGAAGGCATTCAAGCTACTGATAATTTTATCAAAGGTACAGGTGGTTTAACCATTCCTCCAAATAAAAAAGTGAGTATTCTGATAGATCAAACCCATCATACTATTGGGCATCCTGTCATTCATTATTCTAAAGGGGAAGGGAGTCAGATAAAAATGACCTATGCAGAAGCCTTATTTGATAAAGACTGGAAAAAAGGACATAGAGATAAGGTTGATGGTAAGCATATTTTAGGATATTATGATAGTATTGAGGCAGATGGTGGTGATAACAGAAGTTTTAAACCCTTCGGACAAAAAACATATCGTTTTATTCAATTAGATATTGAAACGAAGAACGAAGCCTTGACTATAGATGATTATTATGGCGTTTTTACAGCCTATCCTTTTAAAGAAAAAGCAATTTTTGAATCTGACAATCAAGTCTTAACTGATATTTGGGATGCTTCTTGGCTCACACTTCGTAATTCTGCTGTAGAAGATTTTATCGATCCGTATTATGAACAATTGCAATATATAGGCGACACACGTATTGAAGCTATGGTTTCATTAAGTGTTGATGGCGATGATCGTTTGATGAAAAAAGCGATTGATATGTTTGACAATTCACGTTTACCAAACGGACTAACAGCAAGTCGTTATCCATCTTATATCGTACAGGTTATACCAACATATTCTTTACAGTGGATTAATATAATTCACGACCATTATATGTATAAAGACGATTTAGAATTTGCACGGCAATATGTAAAAGGAATGCGAGGAGTTTTAGATTGGTGGATAGATAAAATAGATGATAAAGGGATGCCAACACAAATGGAATGGTGGAATTTTACGGATTGGGCAGTTGGTTATCAAAATGGAATACCACCAGGAGCAGATGATGGTTATTCAGCTTCTGTAGCCTTACAATTTGCAAAAACGCTCCAATATTCGGCCGAATTATTCGCAGACTTAGGCTATCCTGATGAAGCTAAGAAATATGCAGCCTTAGAAAAAAGCATTAAAGAAAGTGTTGTGAAAAACTGTTGGGTTATAGAAAAAGGTATGTTTGCTGAAACACCAAAAAAAGAACAATTTTCTCAGCATACTAATATTATGGCAATCTTAACAGATGCCATTCCCCAAGAAGAACAAAAAGCATTGATGCAAAAATTATTAGATGACAAAAGCATCATTCAAACCACTATTTATTATAAATATTATTTATTCAATGCCTTGCATAAAGTAGGGATGGGTAATCAATACACTAGTCTATTAGAAAACTGGACCAATCAATTAGATCAAGGTCTAACCACTTTTGCAGAAACGGATATAGAACCACGTTCAGAATGTCATGCATGGTCAGCTTCACCAAATCATCATTTTTTAAAAATTATTGCAGGAATTTATCCTAAAAGCAAGCACTTTAAGGAGATTATGATTGAACCAAATTTTAATGGATTAACAACATTTAAAGCAGCAATGCCACACCCGAACGGAGAAATAAAAGTGGAACTAACCAAAAAACGAAGAAAACTCATCGGTTCTATTTCTTTACCAAAAGGAACAACAGGGGTTTTTAAATGGAATGGAAAAGAAATACCTTTGACAGAAGGAATAAGAGAAATAAAAATTAAAAAATGAGATTCTTCACTTCGCTATGGCTTCGTTCTGAATGACATTCAGAGGAACGACCATAGGAGTCACGAAGAATCTCAATTAAATGTCATTCAGAGGAACGACTTTAGGAGAGACGAAGAATCTCAAATAAAAAGAGTAACTAGAGATTTTCACTTCTCTCGAAGTTTCGGGACTGAATGACAGCTCAATGTGATTCAGAGGGAGGAACGACCGAAGAATCTTAAAAATAATAAAATTACAATATGAAAAAACTAAAATTACTAGTAGCCATCCTAATTATAGCCAATATTAGTGCCTGTAAGAAAGAGAAGAAAGAAGTTGCAACAGATGCTAAAATAGAAACAAAAACAGAATTAATCAATCGTGTTTTTGCCTTTTCAGAAAAACAATACGATAGTTTAATTCATCGTATAGAAAACAACAAACCCTTATTACAACCCCGTGGTGTTACCGAAGATGGAGACTTGAGGCTAAAACCCTTTCAAGATTGGACAAGTGGATTTTTCCCAGGAGCATTATGGTATATCTATAAAAATAATACTTCTGAAAAATGGAAAAATTATGCCATGAAATTTACAGAAGCTTTAGATTCTGTCAAATATATCACGAATTCTCACGATTTAGGGTTTATGCTGAATTGTAGTTTTGGGAATGGCTATTTACAGACAAAAAATTTAGCTTATAAGGAAGTTATTGTCAAAGGAGCAAGTTCATTAATTACCAGATACAGACCTGTTATCGGTACAATACAGTCGTGGGACACCACACCAGATATGGGCTGGATTTCAAAACGTGGATGGGACACGCCAGTGATTGTAGATAATATGATGAACCTTGATTTGCTGTATAGAGCATTTGAATATTCAAAAGATTCCGCTTTTTATAAAATTGCCACACAACATGCAAAAACGACACTACAACATCATTTTAGAGATAATTATAGTAGTTTTCATGTGGTAGATTACGATGCTAAAACGGGAGAGGTACGAAGCAGACAAACCGCACAAGGCTATATAGATTCATCATCTTGGGCTAGAGGACAAGCTTGGGGTTTATACGGTTTTACACAAACGTATAAAAACACAAAAGATACACTATTCTTAAACCAAGCCAAAGGCATTGCAAATTATATTATGACGAGTACAAAAATTCCTGAAGATCATATTCCGTTTTGGGATTATGATGCTCCAAAAATTCCTAATGAGCCAAGAGATGCTTCTGCTGCAGCAATTACAGCTTCTGCATTATTGACCTTACAAGAATTTGTTCCTGAAAAAAGGGAAGAAATGCTAGCCTATGCAACACAAATTTTACGTAGACTCTCAACGGATGATTATTTAGCTGCCTATGGTGAAAACCAAGGTTTTATTTTAAAGCACTCTGTAGGAAATATCCACACAGGTGAAGAAAATGATAAGCCTTTAAATTATGCTGATTATTATTTTTTAGAGGCTTTGAGTAAGTGGAAAATCATTGATTAAATTACGGATACTGCATAAAATAGTAGTGTTTTTTGACAAAATAGTATGCTGTTATTGATATCGTTTTTCTTAATTTTGCGGTCTATCCATATTAGATATAATATATTAATAAATTTATAAGAAAATGAGTAAAGTAACAGAACATGACATTGCAAAAATGATAGATCATTCATTATTGCACCCAACGATGACAGATAAAATATTGACTGACCAATGTGAATTGGCAAAGAAATTTGATGCAGCGTCAGTATGCATCAAACCTTATGCTATTAAAATGGCAGTAGAGCTTTTAAAAGGATCTGATGTAATGGTTGGGACTGTAATTGGTTTTCCTCATGGAAGCAATACTGTAGAAGTTAAAGTTTTTGAAACAAAGCAAGCTATTGCTGATGGTGCCGTTGAAATTGATATGGTGGTGAATATTGGTAAAGTATTAAGTGAAGAGTGGGATTATGTTGAAGCTGAAATTAAAGCTTTACAAGATATCTGTAAAGCAAATAATGCAGCGTTAAAAGTGATTTTTGAAAACGATTATTTACCAGAAGACAAATACAAAATTAAACTTTGTGAAATCTGCACAAAATTAGAAGTAGCCTTTGTAAAAACTTCAACAGGTTATGGCTTTACAAAACAACCTGATGGGAGCTACAATTATAAAGGAGCAACTGAGCATGATTTAAAATTAATGCGTAAGCATTCTGCAGATACTGTTGAAGTAAAAGCTGCTGGTGGTGTACGTACTTTGGCTGACACATTAAAAGTTCGCTCTTGGGGAGTAACCAGAATTGGAGCTACAGCAACTGAAGCGATTATTATGGAGTTTAGAGGTCAAAACCCAGATGATGCTCCAGTAGTTGGGGGATATTAAAAATTATCATAAGGGAAAGTTAATTACTTTCCCTTATTTTTTTTAAAATTATGAATGAAGAAACTGCCAAAGAATTATATACTTTCTTAAGTCCTACAGATAAAGAAACACAAGCTGACTTAATTATTGGTTTCGGACATTTTGATTTAAGGATAGCAGAACAATGTGCCTCACTTTATCAGAAAGGATTGACTCCAAAAATTTTATTTACTGGAGGTGTTGGAGCAGGAAGTGCAGATTTTAAAAATCCTGAAGCTATAGAGTTTTTAAATCATGTAAAAAATAAATATCCTGCTATTAATATTGAAGCCATCTTAGTTGAGTCTACATCAACCAATACTGGTGATAATTTAAGATTTTCTATCGAAATACTTAAAGAAAAAGGATTATTTGAATCTGTTAAAAGTATCATTTTAGTGGCCACACCCACACGTCAGTTAAGAGTGTATTTAACTGCAAAAAAGCAGTTGCCAAATACTGAATTGGTTAATTTACCTCCTTGTTCATCTTTCAAAATTGATAAGCAAATGAATGTGGATAAAAAAATAGATTTTGAGAATCATTTGTTAGGAGAGCTTGATAGAATACTTAAGTATCCAAAAATAGGATTTGCTTGTAGTACAGTAATCCCTTCAGGGTTAAAAAATTTAATATGAATAAAACAACGGTCATAGGTATTTTAACTCTATTGCTGTTATTCTCATGTGATACTCCAAAAAAGTTACCTAAAAATAAAGAGACAAAACAAAAAACGCCAAATATTATTTTTATCATGGCTGATGATATGGGGTATGGAGATTTGGGTTGTTATGGACAAAAAATTATCAAAACCCCACATATCGATAAACTAGCCACTGAAGGAATTAGATTTACACAACACTATGCAGGAAGTACTGTTTGTGCTCCTTCACGAAGTGTTTTAATGACTGGATTGCATACAGGGCATACAGAAGTTCGTGGAAATAAACAAGCTGAAACCAGCGGACAATGGCCTCTTTCTGATAACACCAAAACCGTAGCGGACTATTTAAAAACCAAGGGTTATGCCACTGCACTTATTGGTAAATGGGGTTTAGGAAATGAGAACACATCTGGTGAGCCTAGTAAGCAAGGATTTGATTATTTTTATGGATATTTAGATCAAGTATTAGCACATAATTATTTTCCAGAGTATTTGATAAGGAACGGTAAAAAAGAATTTCTTAAAAACGAAGTCAAATATTTAGATTCAACAGCATGGCATGGAGGACTGGGAAGCTATAGCACAAAAAAGACAACCTACTCAAATGACTTATTTACAGAAGATGCATTACAGTATATAGAAAAAAATAAGGACACTACTTTCTTTTTGTATCTACCGTATACCATTCCGCATGACAATGGCGAAGCTTTAAAAGGTGAATGGCAAGAAGTACCAGATTTTGGAGTCTATGCAAATAAAAACTGGACGAATGCTCAAAAAGGTTATGCGGCTCAAATTACACGTTTGGATGACTATGTTGGAAAGTTGATGAAAAAATTAAAAGAGACTGGATTAGATGAAAACACTGTTGTATTTTTTACCAGTGATAATGGTCCTTTACAAGAAAATGAGCGAGGGTATACTCAATTATTTAATAGTAATGGCTCACTAAAAGGAGGAAAACGTGATTTATACGAAGGTGGTATTCGCATTCCAATGTTGGTACGTTGGCCATCTAAAATTAAGCCTAATACCATAAGTGATCATATAAGTGCTTTTTGGGATTTCTTGCCTACGGCTTATGCTATTGTTGAAGGTAAAGATTCTTTAAGTTGTGACGGCATCTCTTTTTTACCTACCTTACTTAATACAACGCAACAGAAGCATGAATTTTTATATTGGGAGTTTAATAAGTTTGGCAAACAATCTATGCAAGCTATTCGAAAAGGAAAGTGGAAAGCTGTACGAAACACTACTTTTAAAAATTCAACTCGTATTCCAGAATTGTATGATTTGTCAATAGATATTGGCGAAGTAAATAATATTGCAACACAACATCCTAAAATTGTTAAGCAACTAAGTATATTGATGGAAACTGCTAGAACTAAAAGTGAAATATTTCCATTATATAAAAAATAATAAACCTAAAAAATGAAAACGTTTAAAAGAATAATCTTACTAAGTATTACTTTACAATTACTTTTTATTTGTATTACAGTTGCCCAACCTAAAAAGCAATTAATTGATATTCAAGTAACACCAACGCAAACTGATTGGACATATAATTTAGGAGAAACCGCTAGTTTTGATGTCAAAATTTTAAAGAATGGTCAGCTAATACCCAATACAAAAATTTATTATGAAATAGGTTTAGAGCGGATGCCAGCTACCTTGAAAGGTAATTTGACACTCAAAAATGGAAGTACAAAAATTAAAGGGATGAAGCTTAAAACGCCAGGGTTTGTCCGTTGTACAATAACAGTAGAATATAAGGGTAAAAAATATTCAAAATGGGGTACGGCAGGTTTTGAACCTGAAAAAATTCAACCCACGGTAAAAATGCCTAGTGATTTTGATGAATTTTGGACAACAGCAAAAAAAGAACTTTCCGAAATTCCAATAGATGCTATTCTTACCCTAAAACCTGAATTGTGTACTTCCGATATTAATGTATATCATGTTAGCTTACAAAATATAAAAATGCCACTTTCTTGGAGAGGGACAAGTCGCTTTTACGGAATGCTTTCTGTACCTAAAAAGCCAGGAAAACACCCTGCAATTTTAGAAGTCCCTGGAGCTGGAGTAAGAAGTTATGGACGTGATGATAGAGCTGCAAAAGGTGTGATTGTTTTTAAAGTTGGTATTCATGGAATTCCTGTAGATATGGATGAAAATGTATATAAAAGTTTAGCTACAAGTTCACTTGCAGGTTATGAACGCTATAATTTGCGTAGTAAAGATGATTATTACTACAAACGTGTATATATGGGCTGTGTAAGAGCTGTTGATTTCATCTACACTTTACCCGAATTTGATGGAGAAAACTTAGCGGTTACAGGAGGAAGTCAAGGTGGTGCATTATCAATTGTTACAGCTGGTTTAGATAGTCGTGTAAAATATTTAGCTGCTTTTTACCCTGCATTGAGCGATTTGACTGGTTATTTACACGGTAGAACTGGAGGTTGGCCTCATATGTATAAAAATTATGATAAAAAAGTAAATCCAAATTGGATAAAAACCACAGCGTATTTTGATGTAGTTAATTTTGCAAAAAAATTAAAAGTCCCTGGATGGTACTCTTGGGGCTATAACGATCATATTTGTCCGCCAACATCTATGTTTTCTGCATATAATTCAATAGCAGCACCCAAAGAATTACATCCGTTTTTTGAAACGGAGCATTGGACTTATCCTGAACAATGGAATGAAGCGACTGATTGGCTTTTAGAAAAATTAAAGAAAAAATAAAATATATCTGATTTCCTATGGAAGAAAATAATAAATCATCTAGACGTAGTTTTTTAAAATCATCAGCATTAGTATCTGGCGGTCTATTAGGAAGCTCTCTCTATGCTTGTAATACAAGCTCGCCAATACAAAATAAAGAAGAAGGTGTCATTCATTTTTCTTTACCGTCAAATTTAGAAAGTACAAACCTCAAGGTTTCCGGATTGTTATTTTCACAAATAGGTTATAATTTAGGTCAAACAGCTCGTGTTGTTATTAGAATGCCAGAGAAAGGCTTTTTACCAGAAGATGCTGTTTGTAAATTGATTCCTAATAATAAAGAGAAATCATATCAGAGTAAAGTTAATTATTGGGGCGAACTTTGGAAAAGCCATTGGTGGGTTATTGAATTTACAGATATAACAGAAGAAGGAGAATGGCAAATAGAAATAGCAGTAAATGGAGCTGTTTTATTTCGTAATGAAGGATTTAGAGTTGCTAAAAATATTCTATGGAAAAATACTTACGAATGGTCATCTGTAGATATGCTAGAAAGACGTAAGCATTTCAGTAAGGTTGGTGGTTGGCAAGATGCAGGTACGTTATGGGTTGAATGTCCTGCACAAAGTGCGGCAATTATTTCCCTTTGCGATTTAGTCAAAAATGAAAATAAATTACTAGATGATACTTTTTTAAAACGTGTCTATGAACAGATTACCATTGGGTCAGATTATTTGGTGAAAACCCAAGAACAAGCTAAAAAAAATGGACATGCAGCTGGAGCGATGTGTCATGATTTGTTAGAACAAGAAAAGTATGTTTTAGCAAATGATACGGTTAAAGCGGTGGTTGCATTGTATAAATCGGTTTTAGCATTACCTTCAACTTTTTCAGCTCAAAAAGCAACATATAAAGCTGCAGCAGATTTAGGATTACAATGGTTACTAACCAAAGCAAGACCATCTGGTGATACTGGATTTAACTGGAAGCAAAGAGGTTTGTCTAAGGATGTAGCCATACCAAAAGGCGAATGGTTAACACGAGATTTAATATCGCTTTGTTGGGCAGCATTAGAAGGTTTTAAAAATGGAAATATAACTCATAAAGAAGTTTGTATTGATTTTGCAACTAAGATTATACAGCGGCAATTTACCAAAGAAAACAAAGAGCAAACCTATTATGGACATTTCAAAGAATTTGATAGTTTACCTCATAGCCAGAGCTTATGGGTGCATGGTGTTGAGAAAACATACGGAGCAGATGTTGGAGGAATTTTTCCTAATTACATATTGTCCTTTTTTGAAATGCTAGATTTATGGCCAGAGCATAAAGATGCTCCAAAATGGAAGATAGCACTTCATAACTATGCTTACGGATTTCTAATTCCGACCTGTAAGCAAAACCCATTTTATATTGTTCCCTTAGGGGTTTTCGGAAAGGAAGGACCGCTGTGGTTTACAGGCCCATTTCATGGAACCAATACTATTTATGGCTATACAGCAGCTTTAGCTTTAAAGCTATCAAAATTATTTAACGAGCCTATGTTAAAAGAAATAGCTATAGGAAATTTACAGTGGATTGCTGGATTGAATGCAGGTATTACTAAAGAGAGTTTAAAAGCAAGTGTTGTGTATTCAGAAGATATTCCTGAAGATATTGCCTTACCAAGCAGTATGATTTGTGATATTGGCAATAGAAGTGCAGGTACTTGGTTTAGAACAAGAGGCGTTGTTTGCAATGGTTTTTCTACAGGTACGCAGTTTGTCATGGATGTTGATCCAATAAAAGAAAATGATGGTCCATTTTCATTTACTGATGAAGATTGGATTCCTCATTCAGCAGCATGGTTGTCAGGACTGATAGAATTAAATAAAATAAATGAAAATGATTTTTAGAATAGTAGTAATTGCAATGATATTAACCAGCTGTAACCCAGCAAAGGTAGAGGATTCTGTAAGCAAAGTTAAGCCAAAACAATTACAACGTTTTTTTAGTGATACTAGTTTTTGGAACCAACCGATTGCTTCAGATGCAGAAATTGATCCGCAAAGTGAGAAATGGATTAAGATGTTAGAATTAGAACCTACAAAAGAGAATTTTAGCACTTCTTTTAGTAAATGGACAGTTCCTGTTTATGAAGTTGATAAAAACACGAAATATGTTCAAGTAAAGAATCATAAACTATCTGAAGAAGAGTTAAAGGAATGGATTCCTAAAACAACAGACTATTTTAATCAAGGGCCTAATTTTAATCCTGTACCTATTCTTCAAAATTCATCTCCAGATTCTGAAGCAGATGCACACTATGCCGTAGTAGATTGGAATAGAATGTTAGCTTGGGATATGTGGGGATTACAACAATTGGAAGATGGTACTTGGGAATCGAATACAGGGATGGTTTATCGTTTGGATGACGATGGTGTTTTTAACGGAAAAACGTTAGGTTATGTTGATGATGAGAGTGTTCATTTTCATGGACCAAGTAGAGCAGCTGGAGTACCCATTATTGCAGGATTGATCCGTTATGATGAGGTGATGTCTGGAGAGATAAAACATAAACTTTCTTGTGCAACACGTTTTGCTGCGAAGCAGACTTTTGTATATCCAGCATCATGGACAGATGGTTATGTTGAGGGAGGCATACCCGAAGGAGCCGTTATTCAGTTAGACCCAAATATTGATTTAAAACAATTCGATTTAACCAAAGAAGAATTTGTAGTTGCGAAAGCTTTACAAAAATACGGAATGGTTATCGTTGATATTGCTCAAGGGCAACCCATTTATGCAGAAGGTTTATGGGGGCATCCTGATAAATCTTGGGAAGGAAAACTAAGAGAATGGAATAAGCAAGGGATAGATGCTATACCCTACAAACATTATCGTGTTCTTAAAGTGGAGAACCCTGTATATAAAGGTGATATTCGTACCAGTTTACCAAGTTTTAAAAATGTATGGTTGCCTGATTCAGTTCAAGTTAAGCTATTAGAATTACAGAAAGAATAGTTGTAGCTTGTGTACCGTTTAAAGTTGGTAATAGCACTTAAAATGGTGTATATTAACTATACAGGTTATTCATCAGTTTTTTCTTTACTAAGATATTGAATCCAATCCGTACATCTATCAATCCAACCCGCTAAATGACCTTTGCCTATGGCGAGCGAATATCCATGACCTCCATAAGGATAAATGTGTAACTCTGAAGAGACATTATATTTTTGTAAGGCTTCATAATATACAATGCTATTCTTTACAGGAACGTCTTTATCATCAGATGAATGTATTAAAATTGCAGGAGGTGTATCTTTGGTGACTTGTAATTCATTAGAAAAATTAATTCGTAATTCTTTCGAAGGATTTTCGCCTAATAATGCCTTTGCTGAACCTTGGTGTGTAAATTCATCATTAAATGAAATAACCGGATATACTAATACTGAAAAATCTGGTCGACAACTCACTTGTTCAATAGAATCTTTAGCTTGAAGATTACCTTTATCATAATGCGTAGAAAGCGTAGAAGCCAAATGACCTCCAGCAGAAAAGCCCATGATACCAATTTTATTTGATTCAATATTCCAAGCTGCTGCATGATAACGAACCGTTCGCATAGCACGTTGTGCATCCAACAATGGAGATTTATGTCTTACAATATAATTATTTGAAGTTGGAAGCCTGTATTTTAATACAATAGCTGCAATCCCTTTAGCATTTAATGCTTTGGCAATATCTCTACCTTCCCAGTAATAGGCTAAATTATAATAACCACCACCAGGACAAATAATAACTGCTTCACCTGTAGCATTTCTTTTGGTCGGAACATATACAGTAATGTTTGGATTTTGTATGTTTTTTAAAAAGAATATACCTTTATGTGTAAAAAATTCTTCTTTCTCCCCACTTACTTTGTAATTTGGAATCTCACCTTCCCATAATGGCAAGGTATAATTTTGTGCATTAATTACTAAAGAACTAATACTTAAACTAAGTAAAATTAGATAGGTTTTCATAATTAATTTATTTTAGAGTAAGATAAGAAATTACTATGCATAATTAAATAACTAATCCCAAATATAGTTAAAACTATGCTCTAGATAGTTCTTGAGACTAAAAATGTTTTAGAAAAATCTTATAGATTAGTATATTAATTAATCACAAAATCCCAATAATTAATTATCTTTATAAGATCAAAATTTTGACACATGAAGAATTATTTATTTTCATATATAGCAGTTGTTTTTTTAGCTATTATGATCGTTTCTTGTACAAAGAATAACAAAGGAAACAAGTTGTTTATTGAAAAGAAAGCCAAACAAACTGGTATACTTTTCAATAATAGGCTCACAGAAACTGATACCCTTAATTATATGAACTATCCGTATTTATATATGGGTGGTGGTGTAGCTATAGGCGATATTAATAATGATAATATCCCTGATATTTATTTTACTGGGAATATGGTAGATGACAAGCTCTATTTAGGTAAAGGAAATATGAAATTTGAAGATATTACTGATAAGGCTTTTAAAAACTTAGATAAAAGGTGGCATACAGGTGTTACCATGGCCGATGTAAATAATGACGGTTATTTAGATATTTATGTAAGTGTTTCTGGTAAAAATTCACCTAGAAATAATTTATTATATATCAATAATAAAGATTTAACCTTTACAGAATCTGCAAAGCAATACGGATTGGATGATGCAGGGCATAGCACCCAAGGCACTTTTTTCGATTACGATAAAGACGGAGATTTAGATTTGTATGTAGCTAATTATCCTTCTACAAAATTTTTAGCTCCAATATCCTATTATAAATCTAAAATGGATAGTTTAACTTTAAAAGATTCTGATAGACTCTACAAAAATAATGGAGATAACACGTTTAGTGATGTTACAGAAGAGACAGGAATTTTAAATTTCGGATTGTCATTAAGTGTTACTGCTGCAGATATAAATAATGACGGTTGGACTGATCTTTATGTGTCTAATGATTTTGCTGGGCCAGACTATTTATATATTAATAATCAAGATGGTACTTTTAAAAACACAATAAAAAAATCTACAAATCATACTTCATATTTTGGGATGGGTGTAGATATTGCCGATTTTAATAATGACGGATTATTAGACATACTACAATTAGATATGACTCCTGAAGATAATTATCGCTCAAAAGCCAATATGGCGAGTATGAGTACAGAAAAATTTTGGGATGGTGTACAATCAGGGTTTCATCATCAATATATGATAAATTCAATACAATTAAATAGAGGAAATATAAATGACAGCATTCCTGTTTTTAGTGAAATGAGTCGTTTAGCAGGAATTTCCACAACAGATTGGAGCTGGTCACCATTGTTTGTAGATTTAGATAATGATGGCTTGAAAGATGTTTTTATTGCCAATGGTACGCGTAGAGAAATCAATAATAAGGATTATTTCATCAATCTAGGTGAAGGTAGTATGTTTAGCAAAGATAGTCAGCTACAATCTTCATTAAATATTCCTTCAGAAAAAATTGATAATTATGCATTTAAAAATAATGGAGATTTAACTTTTTCAAAAGCTAATGAAGATTGGGGTTTGAGTTTTTATGGCTATTCTAACGGAGCTAGTTATGCTGATCTTGATTTGGATGGCGATCTTGATTTAGTAATTTCAAATATCGATTCTACCGCTGCAATTTTTGAAAATAGAGGTGCTGATTTTCACAAGAAAGGATATTTAAGATTTTCCTTTAAAGGATCAAAAAAGAATCCTTTTGGGATTGGCGTAAAGGTGAAAATTGAAAATAAAAACACACAGCAATTTCAAGAATTGACAACAACTCGAGGTTTTCAATCTTCATCAGAACCAAAACTGCATTTTGGCTTAGATACCATAAAAAGTATTTCTAAAGTAACCATTACCTGGCCAGATGGCAAAATAGAAGAGTTGGTAGATGTAAAAGGAAATCAAGAAATGAGCATTAGTTATGCGAATGCCGGTATAAATAGCATTCAGCCAGAAAGTAATAAAAACTCACTTTTTACAGAAGTAACAAAATTTTCTAATATCAATTATAGACACATTGAAAATGAATTTGATGATTTTGAGTATGAAGTATTATTACCTCATAAAACTTCAAATTTCGGACCAGCTCTAGCTGTTGCAGATGTTAATAGTGATGGATTAGATGATTTTTTTATTGGAGGAGCTGCTAATCAGTCAGGCATGCTATACCTTCAAAATATAGATGGAACATTTAACCCTGTAAAAAATCAGCCTTGGTCAACACATAAAAGTAGTGAAGATATGAATGCTGTATTTTTTGATGCAGATGCAGATGGTGATCAAGATTTATATATAGTAAGTGGCGGTAACGAATTTTTGCCAGATGCAAAAGAACTACAAGACAGAATCTATATCAACAATGGTAAAGGGAAGTTTAGCTTTTCTTCAAAAGCATTACCACCAGTGAATCAAAGTGGATCTTGCGTAAAACCCTTTGATTATGATAATGATGGCGATTTAGATTTATTTGTTGGCGGAAGATTAATTCCTAGGAAATATCCATATCCTGCAGATAGTTTTATTTTACGAAATGACTCTAAAAATGGAAATGTAAAATTCTCAGATGTAACTTCTGAAATTGCACCAGCATTAAAAGAATTAGGTTTGGTAACAGATGCAGTTTGGAATGATTTTGATAGTGATGGAGATGTTGATGTAATTGTAGTAGGTGAGTGGATGCCAATAACAATCATTGAAAATAATAATGGCACTTTTACTAAAATAGAAAATGACAGCTTTAAAAATACTACAGGTTGGTGGTCAAGTATTGAGGCTAAAGATATGGATAATGATGGTGATGAAGATTTTATTGTAGGTAATTTAGGCTTAAATTATAAATACAAAGCTGACTTAGATAGAACATTTGATGTTTTTGTAAGTGATTATGATAAAAATGGCTCACAAGACATTATATTAGGCTATTATAATGATTCTATACAATATCCTGTACGAGGGCGGCAATGTTCATCTCAACAGATTCCAAATATTAAACGAAAATATCAAGATTACAACTCCTTTGCCAGTGCAACTTTAGAAGAAATTTACACAAGTACTGCTTTAGAGAACTCATTACATTATTCTGCACAAACATTTGCATCTGCTTATATTGAGAATTTAGGAAATGGTAAATTTAAATTGACACAGCTTCCTAATTTAACACAATTGTCTTCGATTAACACTATGGTTATAAAAGACTTTAATAATGATAATATTCAAGATGTTTTAATTGCAGGAAATTTATTTGCAGCTGAGATAGAAACACCTCGTAATGATGCAAGTATGGGACTTTTACTATTAGGTAAAGGAAACGGAACGTTTACAGAGGTCTCTACACAAAAAAGTGAATTTTTCGCCTCTAAAGATGCGAAAAACATGGCTTTGATAAAAACAGTAAAAGGTTTTAGTGTCCTGATTGCAAATAATAATGACAAACTACAATTGTTTAGTTTGAATAAGAGTATCCAGAATTAACAGCAAGTAACGAGGCTTCGGAATAAGACCAGTAAAAACATTTATTATTTAGTTATAGGTTATTTTGTTGTTTATTACCACATTCTGAGGCTTTCTAAAGCTACTTTTTTTTCTATGTGTGTATATTTAATATAAAATTTTCGGAAATAGTATAGAATCTATTTTAAAGAGAAAACACGAATCCTATATTCAAAATGTGATATGTCAAATGATTAATACTATTGTTTGAAGTATACATCTCATAGTTAGAAACTTACAGATGAAAACCTATTATGAAATAATTCTTTAGATTTTTGATACTAATGAATATTATAAATCAAACAGATTTATAGAAAAAAGGTTAGTTAACAAAAAAAGGGACAGTAATAGACTGTCCCTTTTAAATAATTATATAAATAAATACTAATTCAAATTAATATCCAGCATTTTGGGTTAAAGAACCACTACTAACACTTACTTCAGAAGCAGGGAAAGGTAGTAACAAATGCTTATTTACATCAAAAGAAGTAGTTTGAATTGAGCTAAAATCCCAAGAATTCATATCAATTTTACCTGCTTTATGCCAACGAATTAAATCATACCATCTCCATGATTCTTCACCAGACAATTCTGCAACTCGCTCTTCCATAATCCATTGTAAAATCACATTTTCATCTGTTTCAGCTACGTTTCTATCAGCAGGAACTGCACTAGCAGGGCTTGCAGAGTTTCTAGCTCTTTCTCTAACTTGATTTAATAAGCCAATAGCTGTAGTCTTATCACCACCTGACATTAGCATAGCTTCAGCTTTCATCAACATTACATCTGCTAACCTTAATACTCTAGCATTGTTAAAACTTGTCTTTCCAGCACCATCAACAACATCTTTAGCAGTATATTTAGATATGATACCACCAGCAACTGTCATAGCCATTCTAGGGTCACCAGCTTCAAATGAAGCTTCTAATTTAGCAGAAGGTAACATATACCTCGCTCCACCAATTGACCAGTGTTTACTATAAAAGCCCCAAGTGCCTCCTAAATCACCAATAACATTAAAATCATCAATAGGTACCCAAATATTATTGTTTCCTGAGTCTGCATTTCCAAATTGCAATTCAAATAAAGACTCTGCTCCATTTTCCTTTTCTCCATCAAAATTATCACCAAAATTTGATAATAAAGAATACCCTAAACCATCAATTTGATCAAAAGCAGCTAAAGCCAAACCTAAATCTCCACCATTATAACCATTCACGGTAGCTTTATGCAATAAAGCTTTACCTAAAATGCCTAGTGCAGAACCTTTAGTTGCTCTTCCTGTATTTGGAGCAGCCCAAGTATCTGGCAATAAAACAGCAGCAGCAGTAAGTTCACTAATAGCATAATCTAAAACTTCGCCTGAAGCACTATTAGACGGCACATATGCTAAATCTTTTATAGTATTAACTATTAATGGGGGTGTATCATAATTTATTGCCATATGAAAATACATATAGGCTCTCATAAATCGAGCTTCACCTTCATAGGTATTTTTAAGTTCCATATCATCAACGAAAACTTTATCTCCATATTCAGCCATATATTCCAAGGTAAGATTCACTCTGTTTACCAATTGGTAAGCCAACTTATAATAATCAGAAGTTGAAGCATCAGTAGCTGTTAGTGACCCAAATACTTCATAAGGATCTGGTTGATTAGAAGTCAACATATCATCTCTCATTAATGCTATAGCATTTAAATATGTTCTTGGTGTACCATTAACTCCAGTATAATTTTTATAAAACTGAGTTAATTTAGCATAGCCACCAATGACTGCTTTGTTATAGCTATCAGTACCTCCTTCAGAGAAAAAGCTAACCGCTGTTTGCTTTGCGAAAGGAGCATCTAAATCTTTATCTGTACATCCTTGTACAATAAGCACAGCAAATAAGATAGTAAGTGCCTGCTTAAATAGATTGTATTTTTTCATAATTTATATTTTTATTTCTTAAAATGTTAAATTCATTCCTAACAACCAAGAAGTTGCAGGAGGATTCAGATCTGTATTACTTAAAATATTTGCATCAGGATCAAGACCAGAATAGCTAGTAAATAACGCAACATTATTACCACTAACGTAAAATCTTAAATTACTTAAATTAAGTTTGGAAACAAATTTCTCATCAAAGGTATAACCAATTTGAAGATTTTGCAATCTTAAATAATCAGCATCTTCTACATATCGGCTTGAAAATCTATTATTCTTAACAGTATCACCATATAAAGCTCTTGGAGTTGTATTGGAAGGGTTAGACGGCGTCCATCTGTCAAGAACTGAGGATAGTTGATTTCCATCACCTGCCATGCCTTCACCTGCCATTTTAACAAAATTAACTTTTTGTACATCACCAACACCTTGCCATTGTAAAGATAAATCAAAACCTTTATAATTTGCTCCCATATTAAAGCCATAATAATAACCAGGTATCGTCTTACCTAATTTTGTTCTATCGTTTACATTTATTAATCCATCAGGTGAATCGCTTTTAAACTCTCCTGGAGCGGGATTTCCATATAAATCAGCAAAACGCACATCACCAGGAGAGATATCTGCATGTGCACCATCTTGATCTGTATGATTAGCTTTCCAAGCATCAACTTCAGCTTGTGTTTGAAAAATACCTTCCATTTGGTAACCATAAATAAAACCTAGAGAACTACCTACTTGCGTACCATATGTACCACCTAAAACAGTGCCTTCAGCAAGATTCTCTGTCAATTTTTCAACCGAATTTTTTACAGTAGTCAAATTCATACCCAAATTATATTCAAAACCGTCACCTATTTTATCATTCCAATTCAAACTTAATTCAATACCTTTATTAGAAACTTCAGCTAAATTAACTTTAGGATTTTTATTAACTCCAAAAGTCATTGGTAAAGGAAAATCTTGAAGAATATCAGTAGTTAAACGATTGTAATAATCAAAAGAAAAACTTAAACGGTTGCCTATTGCAGCTCCATCAAACCCAATATTTGTGGTTGTACTAGTCTCCCAACTTAAATCAGGAGTAGGTATACCAGGCTGAAAAGCACCCCCTATATTAAATCCTGCTCCATCATTTCCGAATAAACTATAACCCGGTGCAAGCGATATTGAAGCCAAATAAGAATAAGGTAAAGTTTCTTGATTACCTGTTTGACCCCAACTTACTCTGAACTTTAAATCATCTAGCCATGACACATTTTCCATAAATGCTTCATCAGAAACACGCCATGCAGCAGAAGCTCCGAAGAAATCACCAAAACGATTTCCTGGTGCAAATACAGAAGAACCATCTCTTCTATAAGATGCATCTACATAGTATTTAGAATTAAAATTATATGAAAATTTAAGTAATGTTCCCGTTAATATTTTACGTTCCTTAAAACTTTCAATACCTTGATTTTCTGTAGAGTTAAAACCTGTTCTTTCTAAATCTTCAAAGATAGGGTTATCAGCTCCAGACTGATTCCAATTTGTTCCTACTCTTTGCTTTGAAATATTCATCAATAATTGAAAATTATGATCGTTAATTTCTTTAGTATAGCTAGTTAAAAACTCTGATAACACACTAAAATTAGTTAAATTACGATGTAAAAGATTTGTAACAGGTAATGAATTTACATGAAAATTAAAATACCTTTTAGATCTAACACGTTCTCTTACGTTATTATTCCAATCTACTCCTAAAGTTCCTTTAAAAATTAAGCCTTCTAACGGAGATATTTCTGCATATACAGAACCTAAATTTCTAAGGATGCTATATTGATCTTGCCCTATACTACTAACAGCTAAACTATTTATGCCTGTTGCTCCAGTACTGGAAGGACCCCATAAATCTCCACCGCCATCACGCACACGTGCAAAACCTGTTGGATCATTAGCGTCATAAATAGGCTGCCATGGAGCTTTAAATGCCTCAGAGGGTAAATTCATATTCCCTACGACACCTTTTGCATCATCATTTTCAGAATGCGTAATTCTTATTGTTTCACCAATTTTCAACCATTTGGCAATTTTGAAATCTGAAGTCAAAGTCGCATTATAACGTTTTAATTTATTATGAATAATGGTACTTTCTTGATTAGAAACCCCTCCAGAGAAAAAGAAGTTTGCTTTTTCGCCTCCACTTTGAACACTAAAACTATAATCTTCAGTTAATGCATTCGTGTTTTGAATAGCATCTTGCCAATCATACGTTTGGCCATTTCCTAAATAAGCTGGGTCATTTGGGTCAATAAAACCTGGTATTACTTGTCCTGCATTATTGTATTCTTCAGTCAGTAAATTAGTATATTGAGTTGTATTTAATACATTATAAGTATCACGAATGTTTCTAACCCCACGTCTAGCACTAAAGTTAAAAGAAGTTCGACCTCCTTTACCCCTTTTGGTTTCTATTAAGATTACACCGTTTGAAGCTCGCATACCATATACAGCAGTTGCTGCAGCATCTTTCAATACAGATATAGAAGCAATATCATTTGGATTAATTAAATTTAAAATATTTTGAGAACCTCTAATATCATTTGCACCAGCACTAGAAGCAAAAGCAGTTGCTCCAGCACCAAATTCTGAAATTGGCACACCATCTATAACATATAAAGGATCATTAAAGCCTAAAGTACCTACACCTCTAATACGAATTGTAGGTCTTGCATTTGGATCACCAGATGCAGATTGTACCAAAATACCTGAAGTTGTACCTTGTAATGCAAATTCAGGAGAAGCTTGCACACTTGCCTCGATTTGTTTTGTTGTAATCTGAGATACAGAAGATGTAATATCTCTCTTCTTTCTAGTACCATAACCAATCACTACAACCTCATCTAATGCACTTGTATCTTCTGCTAAAGTTATATTAATAGTAGTATCATCACCAACAGTAATTGTTTGAGTCTTCATGCCTACAAAAGAGAATTGAAGTACATCACCTTTGCTAGCCTTAATGTTGTAATTACCATCAAAATCTGTTTCAGTACCATTAGTTGTACCTACTACTAACACACTTACTCCTGGTAAAGGAGAATTATCATCACTTACTACCGTACCATTGATCTCTTGTTGTGGAGTTATTGACCCATCAGCAGTTGCATACATTGGAGAGGTAAATACAAATAACATCGCTAACGATATTTTTAATATTTTAAAACCCCTAAAAAAATTGCTACTTTGTGCGTCAATTCTTTTCTTTAAGAATATTTTCATAAAATAAATATTAAGTTAATTGAATTAGTTTAATTACTACTAGCAATAATAAAGAGATATTTATCTCAAATTGTCCTGTACTGTCCTGTATTTGAAACTGAAAAGAGAAATGTGACAGTATTGTATTAATAAATGATTGTTTTGTACAAAAAAGACAAAACAAAAAAGCCCACTCTTCAGTGGGCAATTTTCTCTCTAACTAAACTATCAACTTAAACTAACTTATTTTATGTTTTATTTGAGTATCATATTTGACAACTCTTCATATATTAAACAATAACCATTCCAAAATTCCTACTTGAAATTTTCATTAATTATTTATTTTCACATAACATACTGATATTCAAAAATATAATCATTATATTAAAATAATAAAGAGTCTATAATCTTTATAAAATTTTGAAGGAAATTATAACTAAACTTTTCTCAAAAAAAATAAACTTAAAAAAATGTAGCATTTTAATTATATTTGACACCCTTAAAAACAATAAATGATAGCTATTTACAGTTATTAGGTTGTTTATGCAGATGTATCATTATTTTTTATGTCTTGGCAAAAAACTAACCTAAAACGACTAATCTTATTTAATTAATAATGATAAAGGCTTTAAATACAAATGTTTGTGAAGAAAGTGTCTTCTCAAACATATTCAAAACGCTATCAAAAGACGTACATAATTTTTTACGTTATAAATATGGTGATG
>Ga0209633_10000639_pt1 | contig 39788 bp, 42 predicted proteins | sample Cruoilmetagenom1_FD_187290 | JGI IMG/M metagenome (GOLD analysis project Ga0209633, IMG submission 187290) | Oil polluted marine microbial communities from Coal Oil Point, Santa Barbara, California, USA - Sample 1 (SPAdes) (version 2) | ecosystem: Environmental > Aquatic > Marine > Oil seeps ...
GGTCAGACTGGAAATGACCAGGTCAACACTGTCACTGGCCAAAGGCAATTGCTCGGCATCACCACACAACAAACATTTGTTCATAAACGGGCGGCGGTACCAGGGTATTTTTTTCAGCCCTTGCTGCAACATGTTAATAGACAGATCCATCTCTACTATCCTGGCCTGCTGATAACGTCCAGCCAGTCCGGCGGCGATATACCCAGTACCGGCACCAACATCCACAATCGTTTGCGGATCGACACGCACATAATCCAGCCGTTCGAGCAAACGATTAACGACTTCGCGTTGTAACACCGCCGCGGCATCATAACGTTCTGCTGCACGATTAAAATTATGGCGCACACGGCACTTGTCGAACAGGGGTTCGTGGTTATTCATTATCATTTATTCCGCTATTTGCCTTGATAAAAGGCAAAATAATTTCGAGCGTTTGTCGTGGATGTGAAAGGAAGGGTGCATGACCTGCGCCGTCAATCAATGCAACGTGCGGCGGGCATGGCAGGGCACGATAAAATTCTGCCACCGAAGCGGGCACTAGCTGGTCATACTGACCCAGCACCACCAGACAGGGCTTTTGACTGTTAAGCATGTCATCACGCAAGTCGGCACGCAGTAAAATATCCAACCCTTGCTGCAAGGCTTCAGTATTGGGTTCGGCCCTTTCCAATAGTGCGTCACGTAGTCGGCGTAAGGTCAACTTTGCAGCATGACTCGACAATGTTTGCAGCGCCAGAAAACGCTGCAATGTTTTTTTATAGTCGCCCTGCAAATCCCGGGCAAAGCGTTCCAGCACGCCAGACTCAATACCATGCGGCCAGTCTGTCCGGCTAACAAAGGCCGGGCTGGCCGATAACAGCACCAGTGATTTCACCCGCTCGGGCGCCCTGGCCAGTAAATGCATCATGATACTGCCGCCCAGCGACCAGCCTATCCAGTGAACCGCATTATCCACTTGCGCCAGGATGGTTTCGACAACCGCATCCAGGTTTAGCGGACATCCATTGTCACTGTATCCATGCCCCGGCAGGTCAATACTGACCACCCTGAATTGCGCGGACAAGGACTCAACGAGATCGCCCCATATCCCTGAGTGCATGCCCCAACCATGCAGCAGGACGATGGTCTCGCCTTCACCGCGAACATCCATATAAAGTTCAGTTGGCTGCCTCATCGCGCTCATGTGGAGGTCATCACCGATTCAAGTGCAACGAGCAGTCGTTCAATATGCTGTGGTTCATGAGCAGCACTTAAACAAATACGTAAACGTGCACGGCCTTCCTCCACCGTCGGCGGACGGATCGCGGGAATATAGATTCCTTTAGCCCACAACGCCTCACTCCACTTAAGTGCACGTTCACTTTCGCCCAGAAGGATGGGTTGAATCGCCGTTGCCGATGCCATCAGCGGCAGGCCCAGTTGCTCTGCACCCTGACGAAACGCTTTGATGTGGTCGTTCAGTTTTTCGCGCCGCCATGACTCCTCTTGTACCAGCCCGAGACTGGCAAGACTGGCCGCGGCCACTGACGGTGGTAAGGCCGTGGTATAGATGTAAGTACGCGCCCGATTAATCAATGTCTCGATCAATGCCTCGCTGCCAGCGACAAAGGCGCCGAAGGTCCCGAATGCCTTGCCCAGTGTGCCCATCAGGATCGGCACATCGGTATCATCCAAACCCAGCTGCTCCAGTGTGCCACGACCATTAGCACCGAGAACACCGATGCCATGCGCATCATCGACCATTAACCAGGCGTCCTTGCTACGACAGACCGAGGCAATATCCACAAGCGGCGCCAGGTCGCCATCCATGCTGAAGACACCATCGGTGGCCACCAGGCGATCGCCATTTCGCTGATGCCCGAGCCTGCTCTTCAGGTCACGCACATCCGCATGCGTATAACGACTAAAACGAGCACCACTGAGCAAACCTGCATCAATCAATGAGGCATGATTCAAGCGGTCCTCAAAGACCTGGTCTCCACGTTGCAACAAGGCACTCATGACACCCAGGTTGGCCATATAACCCGTTGAAAACAACAGGGCGCGCGGTCGTTGCACAAACTCCGCCAGGGCCTCTTCAAGCTGGTGATGAACACGTGAGTGACCGTTGATCAAATGCGATGCGCCACTGCCAGCGCCATATTCCTGCGCGCCCGACTGACTAGCCTTGATCACTTGAGGATGGTGCGACAGCCCGAGATAATCATTACTGCAAAAGGCCAGGCATGGCTTGCCGTCGAGTATCAACTCGACACCCTGCATACCCTCCTGTATTTTTCGCGAGCGATACAGGCCGTCCTGGCGACGTTGTTGCATCTGCCCTGCAAGATCACGCATATAAACGGCCAGCCTGCCTATTGCAATGCATGGATGCCCAGGCGATCGAACAGGCGCTGATCATGCTGCGTTTGCGGATTATCTGTAGTCAGCAGCCGTTCACCATAAAAAATGGAATTCGCACCTGCCAGAAAACACAAGGCCTGCATTTCATCATGCATCTCTGTGCGCCCGGCGGACAGACGCACCATGGACTGCGGCATGATAATACGCGCCACCGCTATGGTGCGCACAAACTCAAGCGGATCGAGATCATCCACATGCGATAAAGGTGTGCCTTCCACCTTGACCAGCATATTAATAGGGACACTTTCAGGGTGCCTGGCTAAGTTAGCTAACTGCTGTAGCAGGGACGCGCGATCCTGACGGGCCTCTCCCATGCCGACAATGCCACCACTACAGACATGCATGCCTGCCGCGCGTACGCGTTCGAGTGTGTCCAGACGATCCTGATAGGTTCGTGTGGTGATAATCTCGCCATAATACTCGGGCGACGTGTCGAGATTGTGATTGTAATAATCCAGGCCCGCCTCCTGCAAGCGTTGCACCTGACCATCATCCAGCATACCCAGTGTCATGCAGGTTTCCATTCCAAGTTTGCGCACTTCCCTGACCATGTCGAGGATATGACCAAAATCTTTTTCTTTCGGACTGCGCCATGCAGCACCCATGCAAAAACGGCTCGCCCCTGTCGCCTTGGCGGCCTGCGCCTGCTCAAGCACTTCCGTAACAGGCATCAGGCGTTCACGCTCCAGGCCTGTTTTGTTACGTGCACTTTGCGAACAATACCCACAGTCTTCCGAACAACCACCCGTCTTGATACTTAATAACGTACTGACCTGCACAGCATTAGGATCAAAGTGATCACGATGGATCGTTTGCGCCTTGAACATCAGGTCATTAAAGGGTAAATCCATCAAGGCCAGGATTTCGTCCTGGCTCCAGTCATGTTTTGTTTCAGTCATAGTTACTCACAGTGGTTTCAATTTCGGTATCGCACCAGTCATCGCGGCGGATCCTGATCAGGTTACGGATCGATAAGGGCACAACAATCAATACAGCCAGCGCCCAAATGGCCAGGTAATAATTCAAACCGTTTTTAGGGATAAAAATAGCCGCCGCCACGATCAGGCCAGTCACGCCATAGATCAGATAAGCCGCCTGCTGGGTATACTCACCCACCTTCTCATTCGGGTGATGCCGGTTCATGGCATAAATCACCATCGATGCGGCCAGCCACAACAGGCCAACAGGCGGAAACAACACCATCACTATATTGCCCACATTAAATAACGACGCCGCGAAACGGCAGGAACGCCCGCTCAGGATATTGGCCGCGGGGGTTTCAGAAGAGTCATCGATCGGCTTGTTCATAATGATCCCGTCACAGGTTACTATTAATAAGGAAGATTCCGGGCATATTAACCCCAGCCCGTAATATGTCAACTCGAAAGGACTCGATATGGTTTACAAGTGGGTAAATAATGCACAATTATTACCCTGTTTATATCACCCTTCATGCAAGACTGAATTATCTGCAATATGTTATTTTTTAAGTATTTTATTGCTATCAATAAGCACTTACCCAGACTGGCTAACTCCTCCTTACTAAAGACTCATTACTTACAACTTGGTAGACCCATTCGCAAAACCGCTTGAAACTCCTTATAAATGCTATTATCGTAAACAACAATTTAAGGACAAAGCGCATTGGCCGCCGGATCACAGGCCAATAGTTTCAATGGATGAAATATGCAGCTCAAATATCATCATGATATTCAATGGCACGACCTGCCAAAAATCGAACGTCCCTCAATGGCAGGATTCAGCCTCAGAGCACAGTTATCCAGCCCTCGACCCAAGCTCCTGACGGGACATCTAAACGACCCCTTAAGGGAAATCTATAAAACCCACCCCTACAGCAGGGAAATCGACCCGAATGCCCTCAAGCGTCTATGTAGAAAACTCGACAAAGGTAGCGTCCTGTTAGTCCATAACTCCGAAAGTGATATCTTCTTCCCCGCGTTTATCTGGGAAAAAGACGAGAATCTCCCTGATAAAGGCCATTGGACACTCTGCTATCACCTGCTCTCTGTTGCTGAATATCATTTTCATTTGTTATTGAATACGGTCAAAAAGCCTCAGCAACGGAGCAGTATCAAAAAAACCATCTCTGAGCCCCTGTTCCCAGGGGCTAATATGGCTGATACCCGACGGGCTATCGCCAATACCGCTATTGATACTACAAATACGGTGACGGATGTCGCCCGTAAACGTGAACTGGCTGAATATGCTGACCGTTATCCACAGTTAAATTCCGGCGCGACCAACAACCCGCTGGAAATTAAACAGCTGGAATATGATAATGAGCCATATGGAGAGTTTGCCGGGACTATCGCAGGTGCGTTAGGAATGCTAGGCACCAGAAAGCCATCCAGGTCTTTACTAAGTAAAAACAATAGTGTTTACGACATAGCACCAAAAAGTAACAGCTTTGCTAATGAAGTAGATGTCTACGCAAAGTTTAGTCAAAATACGGCCAACCGAACATATAGGGATCTGAACCTGTCAATTCATGAGCGTGGTTTAGCTGCCCAAGAGAAAGCCTTAGCCGAGTCAGCTGACTGGGTTAGAGCAGACGGATCTATATGGTGGCCACCATATGACGGCGCTATTCCAGGCACTCAAAGAACTATGTCCCTGTTACCTGCGTCATCTGGTTCTCCATTAAATCTAGTCGATCGGTATGGAAAATCTTCTGGTAGCTACGTTGCACCATCAGGGACTCCTCTAAAGGCTCGAGCGTTAGCAGAAACTCCAGCTGATCCACCAAAAATTTATTCTGTAGAAGCAATTATTGATAATGTAGAGGCCTCGAATACAATTGGCTGGTTTGGTCAACGTGGAACAGGGCCTCAATATAAGCTTCCACAAAGTGTTCGTGAATTAATCTATGATCAAAAACTGGGTAAGCAATAATGTGGACGATTGAAAAACTTAAAAAATATTTTGTTAGTGAAGGAATTCCAGATCATTACTTTGGCTTTTATGAAGATAAGGATGATGCTTTCTGTATTGATCAATCAGGAAACGAATGGATTGTTTTTTATTCTGAGAAAGGCACTAGGAAAGAGCTTGGATGGGGTAAAAGTGAGTCTCAGGCATTGGATATACTTAGGTTATTTGTGATCGAGGAATATAAGCTAATGTAGTTATTACAGACAGTACTATCCGAGAAACAGTACTTGCAATATTGTAGAGTTGCCGCAACAAGTAGTACTTTACGCAAAGTATTAATAATTTAAGGAGGATAGAATTTAATACTCCAGGGTAAAAGTTAATTTGACTATGATTTACTCACTACCACCAAGCTATCATTAATAAGTTATTAGCACAGAATATAATTACTGATACAGTAAGCCACTCTTAATCTCGACTTTTAAATAGAAATAATAGGACTGCGACTTTATGGAAAAAATAACTAAGGCATTTATTCTTATTGCATTCATACTAAACTCATCGTGTTACGCCGATAATTTGGTATTATCGGAAAAAATAAGAATAGAATACCCAACACCTATACTCATATCACATGGCGGACCTTCTTTACTGTTTAAGTATAAAGACTGGACTTTAATGCATGAGACTTTTAACCCAAAAACTTTTTTTCAGCAAATAGACTTAACTGATCTGGAACATGAATTTGTCAAATCAATTTTTGACAAAGAAGAACGAAAAAAATTACCTGAATGGCTACGCGTCATTGCAAAAGACTTTGAAGTGGGGCTATCGGTCAAACCTGAGAATATAGTGCATTTAAAAGCAGGAGAAATTGAAATATATGGTGTTCACGATAAGAAAAAAAATGGGCATATCTTTATCTTGGATAAATTAGCTGTTCATCAACTTTACGTTACTGGCGCAAAAAATAAATTTGATTTAATTATTCATAACATCAAGGAAAGATAAAATGAATCTATATGAGCGGGAAGATTTGCAAGATTTTCTAGTTTCTCTTTATGGGCCTCAGGCTAATGGATGGCCAATGAACGAAAAAATATTTAACCTCACTTATGAACTCGTCGCAGAGTCTGGCCAGTGTTCAGGAATGATGGACTTCGTTCCTCGACCCATGCCTGTCGGAGCAAGCCCATTCCGATATCTAGCCAAGGAATTACGCGGCATTTTTTTACGCACCATAAGGCAAAACAAAAAGCAGTATATCGCTTGCATAAAAATTATATCACTCAAAATGGCGACCCGTTTTCAAGAAGCAGCAAGAGGGATATAAATTGTAAACGTCACAAATTGAAATAAATTTACTCTGCCTAAAGATATCGAAAGGACTCGATATGGTTTACAAATGGTTAAATAATATACAAAACTGGCTGCTGCCCAATGTCTGCACGCTATGTGGCCAAGCAGGACAGGAACATCTAGCGCTCTGTGTCGATTGCCATAAAGATTTGAAATTCATAGGAAACTCCTGCCTGCAGTGTTCGCTCCCTATTGAAGACACTGATACCTCCATCGTTTGTGGCCAGTGTTTGCAACAATCCCCGGCCTATGATCGCGCCTTGTGCCTGTTTACTTACGAGGCCCCGACAAAACAGCTCATACAGGCGCTCAAATTCCATAAAAAACTGGGCCATGCACGCTTACTGGGAACCTTGCTCGGCACGGCAATTAAACAACAGTCCGATAAGCTGCCTGATTGTATTTTACCTGTACCCTTGTCGCGCAAACGCCTGCGTGAACGCGGCTTTAACCAATCGCTGGAACTGGCAAGGCCAGTGAGTCGCGCGCTGAACATACCCATACAACATCGCTTACTTGAGCGTGTCCGTGACACGCCCCCTCAAAGCCAGTTAAAGCTGAAAGAACGGCATAAAAATATACGCCTGGCATTTCAAGCGGGCCAACACACCATACCCGATCATGTTGCCATCATTGATGATGTGATGACGAGTGGGTCAACTTGTCACGAAGTGGCCCAGACTCTTAAACAGGCTGGCGCTAAACGCGTGGATGTCTGGTGTGTCGCTCGCGCAGTTAAATAACCAGGTCAAATTCAAGAGTCTGGATACAATCAATTTCGCGAGTGTGTCGTTAACTCGCCCAAAGAAATTATAGAAGGTGAAATAGATTATTATCTTATTTATCATGACCTAGCAACAAAGCATTATATCACCGCCCCCTCGGCTTTTGTTCCTGACGTCGCCCTATCGAATCCTTCCGTGGATTCGTCCTTGAAGGAGGGGGTGATCAGAGATATTAATCTCATTTTTATTTTGTCACCCCAAGCCATTAGGCTTTGGTTACTGGTATCGCCTGTCGAAGGATTCGACAGGGCGACGTTAGGGCGCCAGATAGGCCTGTTTTTTTCCTCACCAGATCAAGTTACTGAATATTAATAGACGGTGTTGGTTGTATGTTCCAATGACACGATAGCAAGCGGGGCATTTTTTCTTGACTTGGCAATATAATTCACATATGCTTGATAACTCAACTATATATAAAGGAAATACTATGTCATCGATAACTCCTGCGATGGAGCTGGTGATGGCCTTGTCATCGCTTCAATCTCATTTACTGAAGAAAACTGACCTAAGATTGAGTGCGCACGGGATCAATTTTACTGAGCTTATGGTGATGTACCATCTAAATACTGCACCCAACAAGACGATGCGGCGGATTGACTTGGCTGAGAGCGTTGGGCTGAGCGCATCTGGTGTTACCCGATTGCTGTTACCCATGGAAAAAATCAAGCTGGTACAGAAAGAGGCAAATCCGCGCGATGCCCGGGTGAGCCTGGTCAAACTGTCCAAGACTGGGGAGCAGGTGTTTAAAGATGCCTTGGTCAGTTTTAAGGAAAGCTCCAATTCATTGTTGCAGACACTTGACTCCAAGCAGCTCTCCAAATTCCTTGAGTTAACTAAAGCATTGATATAAGGCGCTCCAATGAAGATATCATATATTGAAACACCCAAGAGGTGAGTGCGGCGCTGTTTTCTCATAACATCAATGGCGAAGTAATAATGCTCAACTTACTGCACTTAAAGAAACTGCAGACTATTCGACTACACCAGAACCTTTCTCGAAAAAATCGATTTCAGGACATGAATTCTCGTTTGTTGCCGATAGTCGAGAATTTTCAAATAAAATTTCTTTTATAAGGTATAGAGCTATGTGTTCAACAATTATATTTGGTACCAACTCGCATAAATATTTGGCCGAAAACTATGACCATAGCCTAGACCATGGACTCGTTGAAGTTAATCTGAAGGACACTGTTAAAGAAAACGGGCGAAAGCCTGGTGAAAAAGCAATTCGTTGGTGTGTCAAATATGGGAGTATTACTTTCAATCAATTCTCTCTTGAATTGCCGGTTTCAGGTATGAATGAAAAAGGGTTAGCTGTTGCACTGATGTGGCATTATGAAGGCGATTTTGGCACCGATGAACAATATTCTAGGCTGAGTGCATTGCAATGGATTCAATACCAACTGGACAACTATCAGAACATTACTGAGGTATTAAAAGGACTGGAAACCATTCGCCCAAAACAGGAAGGAGTACCTTTGCACTACACCGTGCTGGATGCTGAGGGCAATAGTTTATTGTTGGAATTTATGGATGGGGAACCAAAAACCTATGTCAATCCAGAATATCCGATTCTTACAAATTCAAGCTATCGAGAATGTCTTGAAAGGGCCAGGGTTTATGTGGATCAGGTAGGTCACCATGAGAATTCTTCGATAGCCAGATTTATTCATTTATATAGACAATATCCAGAACTCAACTGCAGTGACATAAGCGCTTCGACTGGTTTCGGTTTGTTGCAATCTGTGAACCAGACTCAAACAAGTGATGAATCATTACCATGGAATACCGGAAATCGTGATAACACGATAACAGCCTGGAGCATTGTTTTTAGTCCATTGAAAAAAACAATCTTATTAAAGACGCATAAAAATGAATCCATTAGAGAGATAAGATTGGCTGATTTTGATTTCGAAAAAGAGTCAAAATATCTTCTTATGGATATAAACGATGGAACAGAAGGAAGCGCTGACCAGCTCTTTCAACCTTATTCAAAAGAGCACAATCGAAATATCGTTCGACAAACAGCAAAGTCATTTGAAATGCCTGAGTCAGAGCAAGAAAATTTAATCAATTTGGTTGATTGGCTGTATAAACATCGGGAAATGAGTCTGGGTTGATGGTGAGCCATACAATACCCGCCCTTACCAGTCACTCCACAGGACGCGTAAAAGCGACAGTTATGTTATCGCGACAACAAACTCAATCCACATAAGGCCCATGCTGATAGATAGGTTCTTTATGTGGCCTTGCAAAACATAGCATCGCTACGCAGTCCTGCACGGCCTGTATATCAAACTCGTTGATTCGCTCGGTAAAAAAGGCTTCGCCCGCCTGCACAGCCTGTTGACAGACGACGGCCTCACCCGAGACAAGATAAACAAAGCCACGGTAATTTTTTGGTAGGCTCTCGCTATAATGGGTACCCGCCTGAAGGTTCAGTTGCTTATACACCAAAGGTGTCTTTATCTTTAAAGGCGAACCGGCGCCCACCAGCGTCACCACACTCCCTTGCTTGAATACCTGACGCGGAAATTCATCGGCATCGACCTGTTGATAGTCGGGCTCGACGGTTTTTTCTGCGCGCGCCAGGTTCACCCATAATTGAATGCCTTCATTATCCCCCTCTGATCCGGGCATCTCTGAATGCACAATACCGTGGCCTGCGGTAAAACGCTGCGCACCACCGGCGCCCACACGCGATTGGTTGCCAAGGTTATCCTTGTGTTCCATGCTACCGGAAAACATAAAGGTAAGCCCTTCGAAGCCACGATGGGGGTGGTCCGGAAATCCACTACCCGGCCTGACATTAAAATGATCCCATAACACGAATGGATCAAAGTTCATAAAACCCGGCAGCGGAAACAGGCGCTTTACAACAACACCATCGCCTTCGCTGGTTTCATTGGCCTTGCGTATCCAGTAATCTGCCGTCATCTCATCACGCCTCTTTTCCTGACTGTGATTTATCCATAGCGATTATCCCTGTTTCAATAATTCACTATCACGATCATGTGGCAGATTAAAATCCAGCGCTGGCCCGACAGGAACAATACGCGTCGGGTTGATCGATTCATGGCTGTAATAATAATGCTGTTTTACCTGCTGCATATCGACCGTCGCGGCAATGCCGGGCATCTGGTATAAGTCGCGCATAAAGGCGAACAAATTAGGGTAATCACTGATGCGACGTTGATTACATTTAAAGTGACCGTAGTACACAGCATCAAAACGAACCAGCGTGGTAAACAAGCGCCAGTCGGCCTCTGTTAATGGGCCGCCAGTCAGATAACGATTGACTGAGAGAATCCTTTCGACCTCATCCAGTGCTTTAAACAAGCGTGTAAATGCCTCTTCATAGGCTGGCTGGCTGGTGGCAAAACCTGTCTTGTATACGCCGTTATTAATATCATCATAGACCAGGGTATTGATGCGATCGATCTCGGCACGCCAGGCCGCAGGATAATAATCTTCTTTACTGTCCGTCAATGCATCGAACGCCGAATTAAACATGCGAATGATTTCAGAAGATTCGTTATTGACGATGGTTTGCTGTTTTTTGTCCCAGAGCACGGGCACTGTGATGATACCACTGTAATCGGCTTGTGCCTTGACATAAACCTGGTACATATAGTCACACGCATTGACATCATCCGGCGTTGAACCGGGAAACTCGGCAAAGTGCCAGCCCTTGTCACCCATGTACGGGTGGACGACCGACACACCGATCATCTCACTCAGTTGTTTCAGCTGACGAAAGATCAATGTGCGGTGTGCCCACGGACAGGCCAGGCTGACATACAAATGATATCGATCAGGCTCGGCAACAAACCCCCCGTTCCCGCTGGGTCCAGGACTGCCATCGGCTGTAATCCAGTGACGAAATTGTGAATCCTGACGGATAAATTTACCATCATCCGTTTCTGCCGCCAGCCAGTTTTCATGAAGCTCGCCGTTTATCATCAAACTCATATTAACTCCTGCAATAATTAATTTAGTCATAGCCAGTCCCTGGCCGCATAGGGTTCCTGAACTAATGGGTGGCAGATGCTTGCTGGCGCCGGGCATCCAGGCTCATCGCCCCCGGACCGGTGGCCGCTAAAATAACAAACCCACCGACAATCGCTATGTTCTTCATGAACATGATCATCTGCATTTGATCCCCTTGATTAAAATGAAATACCAAGGCTGACACCAGGGTAAACGCCGCCAACGCATAAGCCACCCAGCGTGTTTGCCATCCAAGCAGCAATGCCAGGGCTGCACCGATCTCAAACGCGATCACCACGGGTAGTAGCGTTGCGGGAATGCCCATGGACGCCATATAAGCTCCGGTACCGCTATAGGCGCTGATCTTGCTAATGCCTGCCAACAAAAAAATATGCGCGAGTAACACACGACCAATCAACAAACTTGCTGCATTCATAATACTCTCCTGTCTTTGTTAAGGTGTTAGACTATTATCTTTAAAATTATTAGATATAAAAGCGCAAATTTTAGCTATAATTGATCTAATAATTAGATATAATTACCCCTATGATCCATCCCAGAGTGACATTGGAACAGTGGCGAACCCTCCAGGCTGTCGTTAGCCTCGGGGGCTATACCCAGGCGGCAGAACATCTGCATCGCAGCCAGTCGTCTGTCAGTTATGCGATTCGTCGGCTTGAGGAGCAATTAGGCCTTAAGGTACTGGCCATCCAGGGCCGTAAGGCTGAACTCACGGATATCGGCAAACTGGTACTGGAACGCGCCAGCCACCTGCTTAATGAAGCGAACGAACTGGAACAACTCGCCCAACAGGTACAAAGTGGTTGGGAAGATCGTCTGCGTCTGGTTGTGGATGCCGCATTCCCCATCAATGTTTTAATGCAGACACTGCAACAATTTGCCCCAAAGAGCAGGGGTACCCGCATCGAACTGAGCGAGGTTGTCCTCTCTGGTGCTGACGACTTGCTGGCGACAGGGCAGACAGATATCGTCATTGGCCACCAACTCCCTGAGGGTTATCTGGGTAATGAAATAATGCATATACCCTTTATTGCCGTGGCCCATCATGAGCATCCCCTGAACAATATGGGGGCAGATCTCAGTGAAAATGATTTGCGTCAACACCGCCAGATCACTGTCCGTGACTCGGGCCAGCAACCACGCGACAAAGGCTGGCTAAGCTCGGAACATCGCTGGTCAGTATCCAGTCTGGACACGTCAGCCAGCATGGTTGCAGATAATATGGGCTATGCCTGGTTACCCCTGCACAAAATAGAAACATTGCTTAAACAGGGCATCATTAAACCTATCCCCCTGGCACGCGGGCAACGCTATTACGCTTCACTGTTTCTCTTCTTCAGCCATAAGAGCTTCGAGGGGCCAGCAGCCCGAATCCTGTCTTCGCTACTGCAAGACAACTCACAATATTACCAGCAACAACTGGAGAGGGTGCTTTGAACTGGCGTGATCCTGCCACCTATGCCTACACACAAACCCTGAATGCTGCACAATGGGCCTGGGAGTTCCTGCGCCGCAATAAAGAATATCAAAGCGATTATCAATGGTTCATACAGACCTGGGAAACACTCGAGCAACGTTACGGTAAACCACCCGCGCGCGATTATTGCCGCTGGCAACAAGACACCCTGGCATGGCGCGTCTGTGATGAGCCAGAAATTTCACAAGAATGCACCCTGGATGGTGAACGCCTTCAGATTGAATGCTGGATGGGACAAAAATGGGGTTTCTACAAATTTCCAATAGACCCATCAGTGCGTGCACCCCTAGCGTCCGCTCAACCCGCCTGGCGAGAACGACAAACAGACGCCATCATGATGACGCATGATAATAGTGATGCTTATCTGACAGACGACTCACGGGTTGCACTGGGATTTGATTTAAGCATGCCACTCAAACAGCAATTTGAAAATGCTCGCAAAATGTTGGCGATCTTGCAACGGCAGTTGCAAAAACACTCACCTGAACGTATCTGCAATGTAGGCACACAAGGCAAATCCTGGATGACCTGCCTGAGAATACTGGATGGACTCTCTATGGAATCACACGCCATGGTGAGCACGCATTTCGAGGAGGAAGGTATCGACATTACCTTGCTCAGTAAAAAAGCAACTCAACTCAGCAAGGGCGATTATCTTGACTTACTGACAATACCTGACAAATAACAATATTGTAATGCCTACCCCGAAATAACACCATATGCATATGATAATAAAGAATTTTTCATGCCCCTGAACATTCAAGATTACTAATGGTCATATAAGTATGTTGAATAGATTTAACACACGCTAAAAAGACGTTGAAATTAAATACTATAATAGTATTGTTGTCTTATATAAAAAGAGTCATTTCGGTGCAGCTCAATGGGACGTGTTCGGCTGCAACCAATCAAATTAAAAAAAATTGATTAACCCCAGTGGAAGGAATTGCAAATGAGAACCCTCGCTTCTTTTATAATATTATTTTTCTACGCCAGCGTTTCCAACAGCGAGATACTTGATGCCCGCGTCACTAATCTTGGTTACGGTTTTCAGGAAGTCAATGCCACCGAAACCGATGGCAAGTTCCGTTATCTCTATTTTGGCGACAGGAAACTTGGCAAACTCGGCAACTACTCCATTTCTCCCAGCGGAAACTATGCCGCCTTTCAGGACTCACCCGCTGGTAATCTTTACCTTTTCAGGACAGCAGACAAGACAATGGAGCAACTCACTAAGGAATTCATTGCTCCGGCCACCAAATATTCATGGAATGAAACCCTGGAGATAGTAGATGTGAAATTTTCTGGTAAAAAAGAAACCATGAGCTTTGCCATTGAATAAAAGCAAAACTGGAATGCCAGATGGGTAAACTAAAAAAAAACACAGCGAATGTCCCTGCGGCAGTGGCCAGACATTAGCCGATTGTTGCGCCCCCTACATCAAACGCCAACGACCGCCACCCACGGCGGAAGCATTGATGCGTTCACGCTATAGCGCCTACACACTGCACGACATGTCCTACATCTTATCAAGCTGGCATGAATCCACACGCCCTGACAACCTGTCACTGGACGCGCAACAGAATAACCAATGGATACGCCTCAAGATTATCGAGACTAGCCACGATTCGGTAGAATTTATAGCCTATTACAAGGTTCAGGGTAAGGCCCATAAACTACACGAGCGCAGTCGTTTTGTGTTTGAGCAAGGTAGCTGGTATTACCTGGATGGACAAACAGATTCACAAGACTAACAAACAAACGCTTTTGTATTTATTCAGCAGACGTCCGCACCTGGCTAGCCGCCAACCTCGCGCGTTGGCGGCAGTCACCCACATCATCGCCATATGCCAAAGCAACACCCATACGCCGCCGCAAAAAAGACTCCGGCTTACCGAACAATCGAATATCGGTCTGGGCGACATGAAGCGCCTTATCAACATCATTAAAGACTATGCCTTCCTTATCCATACCACCATAGATAACAGCGCTCGCCCCTGACGACATCAATCCAGTATCCACCGGCAGGCCCAGAATAGCCCTGACGTGTAACTCGAATTCATTCTGACGCTGGGTCGCCATAGTCACCATACCGGTATCGTGCGGGCGCGGGCTCACCTCGCTAAACCAGACATCGTCACCTTTTATAAACAATTCAACCCCAAAAATACCTCGCCCTCCCAGGTTACTGGTGACCTTTTCAGCAATATGCTCGGCATTGGCGCGTGCCTTGGCCGACATCGCCTGTGGCTGCCAGCTTTCGATATAGTCGCCATTCTCCTGCACATGGCCGACGGGCTCACAATAATAGGTTTGTATTTCACCTTTGTCATCGAGCGCCCTGACAGTCAACAAGGTTATCTCATAATCAAATTGAATCATCTCCTCGACAATCACCCGACCATGATTGACGCGCCCGGCAGACATGGCGTAGTCCCACGCGGCTTCGATATCGTCCGTTCCTTTAATAGTGGATTGTCCCTTACCGGACGATGACATCACCGGCTTGACGATACAAGGATAGCCAACACCACCATCAATGGCCTGATGTAATTCATTCATGCTGCCTGCGAAGGCATATCGCGAGGTACGCAAACCCAGCTCCTCTGCCGCCAACCGACGTATGCCTTCCCTGTTCATGGTTAACTGTGTGGCACGGGCGACGGGTATCACCTCGGCTATTCCCTGCTCTTCCAGTTCAGCCAGGGTAGCGGTCGAAATCGCCTCGATTTCCGGCACAATAATATGCGGCTTTTCTTTCTCGACCAGGGCGCGCAATTCAGTCGCGTCTGCCATATTGATCACATAAGACCGATGCGCCAGCTGATGACCCGGTGCGTTCTGATAACGGTCGACCGCAATGACCTCTACGCCCAGACGTTGTAATGCAATAATGACTTCCTTACCTAACTCACCGCTACCCAGCAACATGACCCTGGTCGCACCGGCGCTTAATGGCGTACCGATTTTCATATCCATTTACCGTTATTGTGGAGATTTTCGAATACCAATGATGACAAACCTGTCGGTCCTGTCAATCAATATTCCTGCTGGTGGGAATGTGCGACGCCTGGCGTCAGGCAATTGCCGTCTGATTGTGCTCTCTGGCATTAATCAGTTTATTGATAAAAAATTCCTTATCGTCCATGACAGCGAGCAAATCTTCCTCAAATAATGGTTTGCTGAAGAAATATCCCTGAATGTAATTGCAGCTCAAGGCAACGAGAAAATTCAACTCTTCAATTTCCTCTACGCCTTCAGCAATAATACCGAGCTTGAGACTGTGCGCCAGCGCGGCAATCGCCGTGGCGATGGCCGCACCATCCTGGCTCTTATGTATGTCCATTACGAATGAACGGTCGATCTTGAGTATATCGATCGGTAGTTTTCGAAGGTAGCTGAGTGAGGAATAACCGGTACCAAAATCATCCGCCGCTATCGACACACCCAATTCCCTGATCGCTTCGAGTTTTTTAATCGAGGCATCATTCTGGTCCATCAACACGCTTTCGGTGATTTCGATCTTGAGGTACTTCGGCTCCAGACCACTCTCCTGCAGTGCATCACGCACACTATCAACAAATTGCAAGCGCCTAAACTGAATGATCGATATGTTCACCGACATCGTCATCGGCTCATAACCCAGGCGTTGCCATTCCACTGCTTTCTGGCATGCCGTCTTCAACACCCAGTTGCCGACAATAGTAATAAAACCGGTCTCTTCAAGTATCGGGATAAACTTGTCTGGTGAGACAATACCTAAGTCCTGACTATTCCAACGCAGTAGCGCTTCGACTCCCATCATCTGTCCCTTGCGCACATCAACAATCGGCTGGTACTGCAACAAATATTCATTCCCATCCAGGGCTGTCCTGAGTTTATTTTCCATATCCAGGTTGGTGCTATTACCCTCAGCCATTTCGGATGAGAAAAAGACATAGTTATTGCGGCCTGCAGCTTTTGCGGCGTACATAGCCACGTCGGCGTCCTTGAGCAAATTTTCTATTTCCCGCTCATCAAAGGGATAAATGCTGATACCCAGGCTAGCTGACGTTATAAATTCATGGCCATTAATGTTGAACGGGGCACTAAGTGAGGCAAGAATTCTTTGTGCCACCATCTCAATCTCTTCCACGTGAGTAATGCCATCCAGGAGCAAGGTGAATTCGTCTCCACCCTGTCGCCCTACTGTGTCAGTCTGACGTACACAAGTTGACAGGCGTTCTGCCACCTCTTTGAGCAATGAATCACCTGCATTATGTCCAAGCGTGTCATTAATATGCTTAAAGCGATCCAGATCCAGAAAAATCACTGCCAACAATTGTTCATTGCGAGCCGAACGTGCAATGGCTGCCTCCAGTCGCTGCCTAAACATTTCGCGATTAGGTAATCCCGTCAAGGCATCGTGATAAGCGATGTAACGCATTTTCGCCTCGTCGTTGAGCTTTTCCTGTAAACGACTGGCGGTCATCGCCGCCGCCCTGCGGACAAACACAAACAGGACCGAGAACACCAGCAGCAGAGCCAGTGTTATCAGGATAATAATATTATTACGAGTCGATATAATCTGATGATGCAGAGCGGACACCTCGGAGTACACTTCCACTACGCCCACTATGGTACGACCCTCGTTATGTTTTGCGTACACAGGAACGTAGGTTGATAGCATATAGATATTTTTCAGGGATTCCTCTTTCGCATAGGCCTGATCGCTGAATACTTTTTTTGTGATGATTTCGCCTACCAATGCCTGCTTGACGTTTTCGCTGGCCTGCCTGCTCTCACCCAACTGAGCAGGGTCGGTCGAGAACAATGTCAGGGCATCGACACTGTATATTTTGACCTTGGTAATGGGCAAGCCGTGTACGTGCTTGCTAACATCTGCGCGCATACGCTGGTAGGCGCTGGAATCCCTGGCTGATGATGGTGATTGCACGACCTGTTTTTGCAAATCATCTGCATAGCTTTTCCAGACATGGTTGTACAGAACTCTCGCGAGAGTCACATTTCTGTCTTCCGCGATATCAACCAGGTTATTGATGGCAGCGTTATAGATCAATGTTCCCAACACGACAATGACCATCATAATACTGACAAACCCGGCCAACACGAAATTACGGGTAAGATGAAGACTCTGCTGATCTAGATTGTCATGGGTGTTTTTTTCTTGCATAGACCAGTTCCCGGCAACATGGAAAGTATCGCATCGAAAATAAGGCGATCGACATTACCTTATTAGCGGCAATGTAAACGGGATCTTTATATGGGTGGTGATATAAAAACCCCGTTTCCAAGCAAATCATGCACACTTGCAATACATTGGTTTTCGATCGACTTATTGGCGAAATAGGCTTGGAAAAGAGCCACCTGGATCGGCTAGCTTCTTATCCCATGGCCTTTATTGAGCAGGTGCAGCGAATAGAAATATAACGTGAGGATAAAGCCTACAATAATCGTATATGAAGTGAGCAAAGGGATATCCGACACACCCAGGAAACCATAACGAAAGGTATTAACCATGTATAATATAGGGTTTAATAGTGAGGCTTTTTGCCAAAAATCGGACAGCATATCGATCGAATAGAACACCCCCCCCAGATAGGTCAACGGGGTGAGCACAAAGGTAGGAATAATGGATATATCGTCAAAACTCTTAGCATAGACCCCATTAATCAGGCCTGCCAAAGAGAACAGCACGGCCGTCAATAAAACCGTAGAGATAATCACCAGCACATGGGAAAACGACAGGTCACTGAAAAACCAGGCGACAGCAGTCACAGCCACGCCGACTGACAAGCCCCGGCACACCCCACCCGTAATGTAACCCAGCAAGATAATATAGTTGGGCACGGGCGAAACCAGCATTTCCTCGATATTATGCTGGAACTTGGAGCCGTAGAACGAGGAAACCACATTGGCATAGGAATTGGTGATCACCGACATCATTATCAGGCCGGGAACAATATAGTCAATGTAGTCAAAACCCTGCATTTGGCCAATCTGCGGACCAATGAGCCGTCCAAAAATAACAAAATACAAAGCAGTAGTAATAACAGGGGGGAGCACGGTTTGCATCCAGATACGGGTAAACCGCAGCACTTCCCTGATGACAATGGTTTTAAAGGCGATATATTGTTCTGTACGGGTCATGCCCTGACCTCCGCCTTCTGGTTAGATTCCACAATATTGACAAAGAGTTGCTCCAGCCGGTTGGTCTTGCTGCGTAAACTGGCCACCTGTAGTCCTTGCTTATCCAGAATAGAAAATAAGGTATTCATTTTAGTACCCTGTTCAAGATCAACTTCGAGGGTATGATCATCGATCAAACGCACGGCAAAACCAGATATCTCAGGCACCTGCGGACAGGACTCGACCAAATCCAGGATAAAGGTCTCAGTACACAGCTGTCCTAACAAGTGCTTCATGCTGGTATTTTCTATCAACAATCCCTTGTCAATGATGGCGATATTTCTGCACAGGCTTTCCGCTTCCTCCAGATAGTGCGTTGTCAGTATAATCGTGGTGCCCTCAGCATTAATCTTGCGAAGAAAACTCCACATGGATCGACGAATTTCAATATCGACACCCGCAGTCGGCTCATCCAGTATCAGTAATTTGGGGTGGTGCACCAGTGCACGCGCAATCATCAAACGCCGCTTCATTCCCCCCGAAAGATTCCTGGCAGATTCAAAACGCTTCTCCCATAGACCCAGTTCACGCAAAAACACTTCCGAACGCTCATAGGCCAGCTTCCTTTCGATGCCATAATAACCCGCCTGATTAACGACAATCTCCTGTACCGGTTCAAACACATTGAAGTTAAATTCTTGCGGGACCAACCCCAGTAATTTCCTCGCAGCATTAAAATCGGTATCTATATCGTGCCCTAATATACTCACCTTGCCTGCTGTTTTACGCACCAGCGAACTCAAAATACCGATTGTGGTTGATTTCCCGGCCCCATTAGGTCCAAGCAAGGCAAAAAAATCACCTTCTTCCACGTCTAGGTCGATACCCTTGAGAGCAACAAAACCATTCTCATAGATTTTACTCAGATTTCTTATCGTTAATGCTTTAGCCATTATTTTTCCGCTTCATTGACATCCCGATTAACAGCATTGTAATCGGTATATTTAAATCTCTATCTGCACTTGATCCTGAACCTGGCAAAGGAGAAAGCGTACAATTATCACTGAGGTCTATACAGCAGCGTGCTATCTCCCTATAATCTTGCCTGCCAACTGATTTGACACCATCAATCAGTCTCTCTTTTGTTTAAAAATACGTATTGGAAAAACCCTATGTCTGCAAACATCACCAAGTTGGTAACGATCACGGTTATCACCACTATTATTTTGTCTTTACTCAGCATGCCTTTGTTTAAAATGCTGGACTTTTCGTCTGTAAGCACCGACCTGATATTCGTTTGGGGTGCTGGTATCGGCGCCTTTCTGGCATCACTATTGACAGCCATCATCTTACTGACCAAACCCTATAACCTGCCTATCGAAAAACAAACCTTGTTTATTGGCAATCTGGCATTTAAATCATCCGAACGCGAACTACGTAAATTGTTCAACCAATGCGGAGAGGTTTTTTCCATCCGACTGATGACCGACAAGGTAACACGCAAACCCCGCGGCTATGGTTTCATTGAGATGGATAAAGCCGGTGCACAACGCGCATTAGCTGAACTCAATGAACAGGAATTTATGGGCCGCGATCTGCGCGTCAGCCCGGCCAATGATCCCGCCAAACAAGCCGACGATTAATCACCCTCCCCACTGGCGACTTTCACTGACGAAGACAATGAGACAAACCGTTGTCTTCGTCAGCTAATCCATCATCGCTGATGATAACTTTGCTTTTTCTTTCAGCCGAATAAAATCACGATGCGGTATATAGAGCAGATCAGACACTTTTCTGATGATATGTTCTTCATACATATCGACTTGGCCGTCAGCATAGGCGACCTGCCACATAAACGCCAGGATCGCCTGTTTATGCTGAATGTCATAACCCTGGTTAATCAATGATGTAAACTGATGATAATCGGTTGCATCATGTAGCTCGGACTCAGCCAGCTCCATTAATTCCTGCGCCTGCTGGCGATCAATATCAAACTTGCTCATTGCAGCCTGAATGATCGTATCGACTTCTTCTCTCGATTTATGATCATCAACACGCATCACTTCAATCATCAGGGCGACGGCGGCCAATTTCAGACTATCACCCGTGTGAGCCTGATCGATTTCCTGCGGCTGCAACAGACGACTGTAAAAATCTTTTATTTTTGCCAACATAATTATTCAGTCTCTCTCCTCAAAAGCGTTCATTTTCTCTGGCAACGATTCCCAGTGACAATCTTTCATGGCACGCGCCAGATTATTTAAGGCCCCCGATTCAATCAATTTTTTCTGTTCTCGGGCATCGATATCTCCATAGAACGGCAATGTAACTTGCAATGCCTCATCCTTGTATTGCTTTATGGGTACAAGCACATCCTGACGCCGACTATGATAGGCATCCTCACCCTCAGCACAGACTTGACCAAAGACGTTAAAATGACGACAGGCCAGGGGGCGCAGTGGATGGATAGAACAAGCGTCATCCACCAGAAAAGGGCAAGCACCCAACGTTTGATGTTGCTGCAACTGTTGTTTCAGGCGCTGACGCGTCTCACCTTCGATTTTTTCGGTGACGAACCAGGTGATACCCACCAGCTCCAGCGGGAATACCGGGATATCCTTGTGCGTCTTGCAGCAACTTGAGCACCCTTTAGCACAGGCCAGTTCCCGGCCTTTTTTTGTTTCTTTGGCAATCGCTTTGTGGATACCCGTGTCTGCGACAAAATACGAATCCAGCAAGGGTGTTAACCACTGATGCACTGCCTCGTTCAAAGGGAACTGGAGACGTTTGGGTGTGGATGATTCTTCTGATGTAGCCATACTGCCTTCCCGATTAATAATACAGCGATTATGCCATATTACCCACACCGCCACCCCTGCATTTTTGCAATTACCATCGTGCAAAACGCAAACCTCGGGTCGCGGAACGAGATAACACTGATATCAACCTACTGTTTAAGCTATGTTATTTTATCTGGCCCGATTCCTGCTGTGTGTTTCTGTATGCGCCAATAAACGATTCATGAAACAGGAGATATCGATATGAAAACAGGCTCTTCCCTATTCATACTGGTCTTGATAATGAGCATGACAGTTGAACTCTTCGCCGACCTGCCAAAAAACAATAGCCCGGAAGAACTCGAACGCTGGTTTAATTCCAACGAGGAAGAGTGGAAGCCCCAGGATATCAATGAAGGGGCTTTGCAGTTTTTAACGACCAGCCCCAAGATAAAGCCGCAGCGCTCTATCAATCACATTACCATTTCAGCGCATAGCCTCGAACATGGCTGGGTCACGCTGAAACAATGTCACAGTGACCTGGATGCCCTGCCCGCTGCACAAATTCTGTACAAAAAGCATCATGTGAAAAACATAAGCATCTTGCAATCAAAGCATATCGCACGCTCATGGGTAGAGGGCAATAGCGTACAAATGAAAAATATCAGCGCGAATGCACATATCTGCATACAGGCTGACATCCATGCCCTTGGGGTCGACAGCGATGGTCAATATACCCTGACCACTGGACCCTATCGGCGCAAGTTTCTCGATGGCTATTTCCCGATCGATTTATCGTTAACGATTGATTATCCTGATAATTTAAAGCTAGCGGCCACACAACCCCTCGCCCAGGCCGGTTATAAAATCAAGAAAAACCGACATTCACTGACAATTTCTGCCTTATTCGAGGGTGAACTATTGACTCAATTCAAATTTAGTCGTCAAAGCGTGACCAATTCCCCATTGTGAACAGGTAATTTTTCGTATGATATTATCAAACACTTGACTATTGACTGGTAACATTACGCTTACCGCAAAGTCACATGTTACGTATATGTTATTGTAATAAAAGTGATTTACCCAACATAATGCGGAACAATGGATTTGTTCAAAGTACAATTAACCACAACAATAATGGCAGGAGTTAATTGATGCAACGATTCAATCTACGCAACTTGTTCCCTAAAAAGTCAGGCATACGTGAAAGGCGCTCCAAGCCACGTGGCAACCACCCTGATAACGCAACGATACTGGTGGCTGATGACTCCAGGACCATTCTGTTCACACTGAAAAAACTGCTCGAACAGGACGGCTATAGTATACTGGTTGCCCGCGATGGTATGGAAGCCATAAAAATTGCCAAATCACATTCCCCCAACCTGATCCTGATGGATGTCATCATGCCACGCATCAACGGCTTTCGAGCTACAAAAATGCTCAGAAATGACGCCCTGACAACGGATATACCAATTATTATGATGAGTGCAGACGAGCAGGCCATGCAGGAATACTGGATCAACCGTGTTGGTGCAAGGGATTTTTTAAACAAGCCCTTCAAGCGGGCTGACGTGTTTACCAAGATAGAAAAATTTTTACGTGTTCAACAGGTCGCCTAGAACATTATCAATACACAGGCTGCCCGCCAGTAGGTATACATCGCAGTTGCTGATTCACTGCGCCAGTGAATGCTCCAGTTCTTCTATTTTCTTTTTCATCTCTTCGGAGATCTTCGCCATCTCCTGACGCAGAAATATACTCTCGATATTCATTTGTAACTGGTATGCCAGGCGTCCCAGTATGGCCTCGTCATCGTCTGTATAGCCACTACTGCCGATTTTATTAAGCACTTGAATAGCGCCGGTCACGCGGTTAGTGGTCACACCAAAAACGGGGACACACAGTGTATTCCTGGCGACAAAACCGGTTTTCATTGAAACCACATCGTGTTCACCCACCGATAATTCCAGCTCCATGTCCTTCCATGATTGCCCCGATGAGATCACCCTGCCGACGACAGAACCACGGGTTGGCACAGACACTTGCTTCTCTTCCAGGCCGGTTCCACATTGAAGCCACACTTTATCTTCTTCCGGATCGAGGATAAAAATACTACAACGCTCGACATTCAACACACGCGGCATGATATCAATAAAAAATTGCAACAATTCCTTATTGCCTGTCTGTTTCCAGGATTGCTCCAGCTTTTCCTGCTTGGCTCTGATTTTTTCGAGCTTATTCTCTAGTGATGACTTATCCATAACGACGCCTGAAAGTAAGAATGATCTCCCCCATTTATCGGTCACAAAACGGGGGACTGAAGGGTCGACACAGGAAACAGTTGGCATTATTCACGCTGCTTCCTTTCCACCTCATCAAGAAATCTGGAATACAGTCGCATGACCCGAATCTTACGCAAACGCCGAACGGCCTGGCGTGACTGATCACTGCTGTCCTGACCCAGCAGATCAAATAACCAGGCAATCTTTGCCACATTATCGTCCAGGCGACCAAACTGGTCGTGCACCGGCCGGAACTTGGGGGCCAGGATAGTTAATAACCTAGCCAATATATCAGGGCTGATAGTCAAACCGATTACCGCATTATTTTTCAGGATCAATTCGAGAAAATTGAGCATGGGAACGGCTTTTTCACGCGTACGCCCGATATAGTCGGTCAATGGCTCGGCAAACTCTTGCGGGGCAAGTAAATAGGCGGAACTTAACCAGTAAACATGCTGGACGACAGGCATGTGCCCACCTTCGGCCAGTCGCTGCCTGCAGGCAATGAGTAAATCCGGGTGCGGCACCCATTTGAATGCCGCTAACAGCAGGGCGGGGAGTAATTTTTTATGGATACGACGAATAGTCTGTAATGCCGGCAAGGCTAAATGTTGCAAAACCTGCTGGAAGGCCTCTTTCTGCAAAACCTCCCTGAACCCCGGGTAGCGCTCTACCCCGGCGTCCTGAATCGCCGCCCAGAAGCGTAACAAGGCAACAGAAAATTGCCGGGCACGTTGTTGTACTGCATAGTCCATCCATAGATTTTGCAATTCATTGCGATCGACATACTGAAAACAAATGAGTGATTCAAGTACCTTTTCATCAATATCCATATCGGCCAGCCCGACTGCAGACTGGCGGATCTGCCTGTCCATGGCGGCCAGTGCAATATATCCCTGTGGCATCCGTTGATCGCTCGCATACATCCTGCCGATATCCTCCGGTGAGGACAATGGCTGACTATACAAAATGGCTTCAAAGCCCACCCAGATACTATCGAGAATATCGTCATCAGCCAGAAGACGTACGCGCTCGTCCGGCAACAGTGATTTGTCCAGATCCAGGTACATACCCAGATAGGCCTTGGCAAACGATTCAAGGGATTTAACATCCTTCCCCTGACGCAGTCCCTCCAGTCTGCCCACTAGTTTCTCGTGGGTGGAATAACGGGCCTGTTCAAAATCCTGTGTCATAGTCTTTAGCCGATACCTGCCCTATTCATCATTATAGTCTGCCCACGAGAGGCACGATCCTGAGCTCGGTGCCTGCACCCGATTTAAGCACCATGACTCAGGAAGCAGAACAGCTAATGATTATTTTGCAGGACTAGCATTGGCAGGTGCACTGGCCTTGTTCTCGGCCTCCAGCCTTTTGGTCTCGGCCTCCAACATCTCACGTAACTCATTCTGGTGAGACTTAACCTTACTCATACCAACCTGCGCACCTTTTTGCATCAGAATGGGTAACTTGGTGATCGTTTTTTTGCCTACTGGCGTTTTGTAAAACTTTATAATCTCGCGTAATTCATTCTCACTGAATTCCTCGGTATAGATATCAATAAAATCATACTTGATACTGCCGTAACTGAGATATTTGTTAAAAAACTGTAGCATCACATCCCGATAAGGCGCCATTACCGGCTTTTGCTGTAACTGCAGTTCCACCATTTGCACGATCATTCTGTCCATGGTGTTTTTTAGATCAGAGACCTTCAATAATTCTTCGGCGGCTTGACGATGGCTGTTTGAAGCAGCCCAGGCTGTAGACGACATCAAACAAGCTATCGCCAGTCCTATAAAAAATTTCTTCATGTTTATCCCCACTAAAAATTAAAAAACTTAAAGATATAAAACATTCTATTTATCAGACTTGATAAAGCATGATAAGAATGACCACAACCATACTGGTTTAATCGGGTTCATAACCCAGGTTTGGAGACAACCAACGCTCAGTTTCCTCAACAGACATACCCGTCCTCTCAGCATAGCTTTCAACCTGGTCACGGTTAATTTTACTCACTGCAAAATATCGCGACTCAGGGTGCGCATAATAGATACCACTCACAGAGGCCGCAGGCACCATGGCCATAGATTCTGTTAACCAGATGCCGCTGTTAGCTTTGGCCTCCATCATATCCCAAATGATTTTTTTCTCGGTGTGATCAGGACTGGCAGGGTAACCCGCCGCCGGCCGCACGCCCTTGTACTCTTCCTTGATGAGCTCATCATTACCCAGACTCTCATCCTTGTCGTAGGCCCAAAACTCCTTACGTACGCGCTGATGCATACGCTCAGCGAAGGCTTCAGCCAGGCGATCGGCCAGGGCCTTTAACATGATGGCCTTATAATCATCATGATCCTTCTCAAACTCGGCGACTTTTTCATCAACCCCGATCCCGGTAGTGACCGCAAAGGTGCCTATGTAATCCTTGATACCGGTATCGTGTGGTGCAATAAAATCACTTAAACAAACATTCGCTTTTCCGGGTGGCTTTTCCTGCTGTTGTCTTAGATTATGCAAGATAGTTAATACGGTTTCGCGACTGTCATCAGTATAAACCTCGATATCGTCATTATTAATACTATTGGCAGGAAACAAACCGATGACAGCACGGGCCGTTAACCATTTTTCCTTGATGATGGTTTCCAGCATGTCCTGTGCGTCCTTGAACAACTTTCGCGCCTCTTCACCTTTTTCCGCGTCATCCAGAATTTTGGGGTAACGGCCCTTTAATTCCCAGGCAAAGAAAAAAGGAGTCCAGTCTATGTATTCACGTAATTCTTCCAATGGATAATCATCAAAAACCGTGACGCCCGGGTTTGCTGGCTTAACCGGCGTATAGGCCGGCCAGTCTATCCTGGTTTTATTCGCGCGTGCCTGCTCCAACGTCAACCAGTTTATCTTGACACGACGACCCGCATAATTAACGCGAACGGTTTCATATTCCTGCTTTAAGTTTTCGACAAAACCCTCACGCTGTTCTTCACTAATCAGATTTTGCGCCACACCAACAGCGCGTGAAGCATCTTTGACCCATACGGTCGGACCATTACTATAGGCAGGCTCAACCTTAACGGCGGTATGCGCCTTGGAAGTGGTGGCGCCACCCAGCATCAGTGGAACATTCATCCCCAGTCGCTGCATTTCCTTGCCCATATGCACCATCTCATCCAGTGAAGGTGTAATCAGTCCACTCAGACCGATAATATCCACGTTTTCTTTTTCTGCGGCCTCCAGAATTTTATTGGCAGGCACCATGACACCCAGATCGATGACCTCGAAGTTATTACATTGCAGTACAACACCGACGATATTTTTACCGATATCATGGACGTCACCCTTCACTGTCGCCATCAGTATCTTGCCATTACTGCGATTCCCACCCTCTTTTTCCGTCTCAATATACGGTATAAGGTGTGCAACCGCTTTCTTCATCACGCGCGCACTCTTGACCACTTGTGGCAGAAACATTTTACCGGCGCCAAATAAATCACCGACGACATTCATACCGTCCATCAACGGACCTTCGATAACGTGAATCGGCCGCTCAGACGCCAGCCGTGCTTCTTCGGTGTCCTCGATCACATAAGTATCGAGACCTTTGACCAGTGCATGCTCAAGACGCTTGATGACGGGCAGTGATCGCCATTCCAGGTCTTCAACCTTCTTGGCGCCACTACCATCGCCTCGATATTGTTCGGCAACATCGAGCAACCGCTCCGTTGAATCATCACGACGATTGCGCACAACATCTTCAACACATTCACGCAACTCCGCAGGAAGCTCATCATAGACCGCCAACTGCCCTGCGTTAACGATGCCCATATCCATCCCCGCAGTGATCGCGTGATATAGGAATACAGAATGTATCGCTTCCCGTACCGGATTGTTACCACGGAAAGAGAACGAGACATTGGAGACACCACCACTTACCATGGCGTGTGGCAAGGTCTGCTTGATAATACGCGTTGCCTCGATAAAATCGACGCCGTAATTATTATGTTCTTCAATACCGGTAGCCACCGCAAAGATATTGGGATCAAAAATAATATCTTCAGGCGGAAAACCCACTTGCTCGGTCAGCACCTTGTAGGCACGCGTGCATATCTCGACCTTGCGTTCCTGCGTATCAGCCTGTCCGGTTTCATCAAAGGCCATGACGATAATGGCCGCACCATAGCGTCGACACAATTTTGCATGGTGGATAAAGCTTTCCTCACCTTCCTTGAGCGATATCGAATTAACAATACCTTTACCCTGAATACATTTCAGCCCTGCTTCTATGATATGCCACTTGGAAGAATCGACCATGACCGGGACACGTGCAATGTCAGGCTCACTAGCGATCAGGTTAAGAAACTCAACCATGGCCTTCTCGCCATCGAGCATACCTTCATCCATGTTGATATCAATGATCTGTGCGCCGCTCTCGACTTGCTCACGTGCCACGTCCAGGGCTTCATCATAACTTTCTTCAAGGATGAGACGTTTGAATTTAGCAGAGCCCGTCACATTGGTACGTTCACCCACGTTTACAAACAGAGAATCTTCATTGATATTGAATGGCTCGAGTCCACTCAGACGGCATTCAACATTGACCTCTGGAATCTTGCGCGGCGGGTATTGTCTGACCGCTTCTGCCACGGCCCTGATATGAGAGGGACCCGTACCACAGCAACCACCAACAATATTGAGGAAGCCATTTTTCGCCCAGTCACCGATTTCCTCGGCGAGCATCTCCGGGGTCTCATCGAAACCACCAAAGGCATTTGGCAAACCGGCATTAGGATGTACATTGATATAACAATCCGCAATACCCGACATTTCCTCAACATGGGGACGTAATTCTTTAGCACCGAGGGCGCAGTTAAAGCCAAAACTCAGCGGCTTTATGTGACGTAGTGAATTCCAGAATGCCTCTGGAGTTTGCCCTGTGAGTATACGCCCACTGGCATCGGTAATCGTACCGGAAATCATCACCGGCAAGCGTTCGCCTGATTGTTCAAAATACTCATCAATAGCAAACAACGCAGCCTTGGCATTGAGCGTATCGAAAACCGTTTCGACAAGGACAATATCAATGCCGCCCTTGACCAATCCATCCAGGGCGATCGCATAGGCGTCGCGTAATTGGTCGAAATTAACATCACGTGCACCCGGATTATTAACATCTTTCGACATCGAAGCGGTCACTGGCATCGGCCCGAGCACACCGGCAACAAAACGCGGCTTGTCATCAGAGGACGCCTCATCACAAACCTCGCGAGCAATCTTGGCAGCAGCGACATTCAGCTCATGCACCAGATCCTGCATGTTGTAATCCAGCATGCCGTAGTAGTTGGAATTAAAGGTGTTGGTCTCGATGATATCGGAGCCGGCATCCAGATAGGCCTTGTGGATGTCAGCGATAATCTTTGGCTGCGTCAGCACCAACAGGTCATTGTTTCCCTTCAGGTCTGAGGCCCAGTCCTGGAAGCGCTCACCACGATAGTCGTCTTCTTCGAGTTTGTAGCTCTGAATCATGGTCCCCATCGCGCCATCCAGGATCAGGATTCGCTCTTTTAATGCCCGCTCTAACTTGCTCATATTTTTAAATTTTCTCTACTTATAATAGATCGCAGATTCTAACACGGTTCGAATACAGGCGAAAACCGTTACAGATACAGGTACAATCCTGATTATGAGTAACAAACATGACATCAAAGACACTGGGCGAGACTTTTGCTTTCCGGGCAAAAAATTGCGCAGACAAGTCGGCAATGCCATAGCTGATTTTGACATGATCCGCGCTGGCGACCGTATCCTGCTTGGCTTGTCAGGCGGCAAGGACTCTCTGTCTTTATTACATATTCTGCTTTACCTACAAACGGTTGCACCGGTTAAATTTGAGGTCGCCGCCATCACGGTCGACCCGATGTCAGACAGTTTTGACCCATCACCGCTTAAAAGCTATGTAAAAAGCCTGAACGTCCCCTATTATTACGAAAGTCAGCCGATAATGGATCTGGGCAAGGAACATATGGAAGGTGATTCGTATTGCTCATGGTGTGCCCGCATGAAACGCGGCATCATGTACAGCACGGCGCGACGGGAAAATTATAATGTGATTGCCCTGGCCCAACACCTGGATGACCTGGCTGAAAGCTTCCTGATGTCGGCCTTCCATAGCGGGCAACTACGCTCGATGAAGGCACATTACACTATCGACGAAGGCGATCTGCGTGTCATCAGACCACTAGCCTATGTACGTGAAACACAAACACGCGCGTTTGCCGATGAAGCAGACTTGCCTGTTATTATGGAAAACTGCCCAGCGTGTTTTTCCATGCCGACACAACGCCAGCACATGAAATCACTGCTACTGGAAGAAGAAAAACACAATAAAGGCCTATATAGTAGTATTTTGACTGCTATAAAACCACTTATAGCCAAAAATAATGCCAAATAATACATAATTAGTAAAAAAACAGAAAAAACTGAATAATTTATTATAAATATTAATAATTAGACCAATAATACAAAATAGTGGTATTTACAAATCTAATATAAGCATTTAATAGTATGAAAATGGTAAACGTAGCCACATTTGACACTATAATTGAGGCCAGCATCTGCAAGGGACGTCTCGAGGCCGAAGGCGTGCCCTGCTGGCTGGCAGACGAACATATCGTGCAAACGGACATGCTCGCCAGTCCTGCTATAGGCGGCATCAAGTTACAGGTCAGCGAGGAATGGGAAGAAAAAGCGCGAGAGGTCCTCGCCGTTGATTATTCTGATTTCGATTTTCCATTTGAAGAATAACGCTATAGTCGTATGCGTTCTTTACTCACCCGCACCCTGCTTCACGCCCTCTCCTGGCTGCCCCTGCCAGTCAATCATGCCATCGGCTATTTGCTAGGTCTGGCTTTCTATCTTATTCCAAACAAGGTCAAACGCATCAGCCGTATTAACCTGGCACTTTGTCTACCAGACTATAACGAACAACAGCGCGAAGTCCTGCTACGGGAGTCCCTGATTGAGATGGGTAAATCCGTCACCGAACTAGGTCCTCTATGGCTATGGAAACCGGAAAAATTACTACAACGTATCCACCATGTCGACAGTGAAGAAGGTATACAACAAGCACTGGCCCACCAGAAAGGGCTCATTTTGCTAACGCCCCACCTGGGCTGCTGGGAATTGACCAGCCTGTTTTTTGCCAATCGCCACCCACTCACCTGCCTTTATCGCCCACCCAAACTGGAGAATTTTGAGCCCTTTCTTAACAAGGCAAGACAACGATCCGGCGCCAGGCTGGTGCCCACTAATACGGCCGGCGTCAAAACCCTCTATGCCACTTTGGCTGAGCACAACACCGTAGGTATCCTACCCGACCAGGATCCTGGCAAAGGAGGCGGTATACAAGCACCATTTTTTGGCGTCAGCGCCAATACGATAAAATTGATACCCCGCCTCATCAACAAGACAGGAGCAAGGGTGGTGATGGTCTATGCGCGACGACTGCCGCGTGGCCAAGGTTATCATATCCATTACCTGGTGCCAGAGGATGATATCTATTCACCCGACTTAACTATCGCATGCGCGGCCATGAATCGTGCCGTTGAGTCTTGCATTCGCGATAACATCAACCAGTATCAATGGGCATATAAGCGCTTCAAGACTCAAGCCGAAGGTCAACGCTCACCGTATGACACTTGATAAAAACGAATCCTTCTAATTCAAATCAGCAGCATACTCTTTAAGTAATTCAATCGGAACAATCTCTAGTGCCTTCTTATGTGTTCGCGTCAAATAAACCCGGGGGGCCATTTTGTCTTCGTAGGCTTGTAACCATCGCGCGGCACACAGGCACCAGGTATCACCTGGCTTCAAACCTTTGAATCCAAACTCGGGAATCGACGTGGATAAATCATTGCCCTTGAAGCGGGAATATTCAAGAAACTCCTGACTGGCCTCAATACACACCGTGTGCGAGCCTACATCTTCATCGCAGGTGTTACACTTGCCATCACGGTAATACCCGGTAACCGGATCCTCACCACACATCATTAATGGCTCGCCCAACACGCTGACTGATTCATCCATATCCATCGCTTATCTACCTTTCTTGTTTTGCTGATTGTAACATTAGCAATCATCACAAAACTGGATCTAAGTCCTTTTTTACCTGAATAGCCGACGTTTGAGTTGATATAATGCAGAGATATCCGCATCGGCATAACCTTCATCCATCAGTCGCTGATAATGGATCAAGGTCATCTCCACTATCGGCAGGCTCTTGTCGGTATCGGCCAGGTTTTCGATCATACGCTTACACAGACCGAGGTCCTTATGGTGAAGCGCCACCTTAAATCCTGGATCGTAGCGGGATGAGGTCATACTGGCACCACGGTGCTCCAGGAACCAGTTGCCCGCTGCCCCGCCGCCAACCACATCAATCACTTTATCCATATCCAGTTGCATAGCTTCTGCAAAAGCGAGCGCTTCACTGACTGCCTGATTAATCCCGGCCGCCATGATCTGATTGACTGCCTTGGTCGCCTGCCCAGAGCCGACAGGCCCCATATAGACCACCTTACTGGCAATGTTCTCGAGTACTGTACGGATGATGTCCAAGGCCTCTTCATCCCCACCGACCATCATTGACAAGCGCCCATTAATCGCACCTTCGACACCACCCGACACAGGCGCATCAAGAAACACCACGCCCTCTTCGCCTAATCTGGCCGCTAACTGCCGACTGCAATCTGAGCTTACGGTAGAAGTATCAACAATAATGGTATTTGACTCCAGACCTGGCAGCAAGGCATCGACCACTTCCACCAGGTCTTCATCAGCAGATACGCAAGTAAAAATCAAATGACATTGCTGCGCCAGGTCTTCTAACGACTTTGCCGCAACAACGCCGATATGGTTTTTGACAAATGCCTGTGATTTTTCTGCACTGCGATTCCACACGCAATGCAACAGACCGGCACGCGCCAGATTATCGGCCATGGCTTTCCCCATTGCCCCCAAACCAATATATGCTATATTCATATCCATTCCCTTTATGTATTTAACTCTGGCATCTAGCCAGGTTTATCCTTCCAGATAAGTATATCCACGCAATCCCGCCTCAAGCTCCTCAAGGTAAACATTACGTAAGTTTTTTCTCAAGCCTGCCTTGTCAATTTTTAGCTGATATGCCTGAAGTAAATCATCTGCATTGAAATGCACATAACGCAAAACAGCCTCGACAGTATCACCCTGCTCTTCCTGACTCAGCTTGTAACTACCATCATCCTGCATACAGACATTCACCGAATCCGTATCACCAAACAAGTTATGCATATCTCCCAGTATTTCCTGGTATGCACCCAACATGAATATTCCAATAATATAATCTTCTTTCTCTTTTAAAGCATGCAACGGCAGGCTACTGTCAACACCATCCCTGCCAACGTAATAATCAATGCGTCCATCAGAGTCGCAGGTCAGGTCCTGAAGCACAGCACGACGTGACGGTTTTTCTTCCAGTCGATGCAGTGGCATGATCGGAAATATCTGCTGTATCGCCCAAACATCGGGCATGGACTGAAACAGGGAAAAATTACAAAAATACTTGTCAGCCAGCTTCTCATTTAATTCGTCAAGTAATTCACGATGGGCACGCACCGTTGGCTGCAATAGCTCCCTGACTTGATAACAGGTTGCATAATAAAGCTGCTCGGCTCGCGCGCGTTGCTGAATGGACAACATACCATGGATATACTTTTCCTGCGCCTCACGCAATGCCGCCAGCGCATTATGATAAACCTCAAGCACAGGCTGTTGCTTTAACTTCTCAAGGCCATCCCATAAATCAACCAGTATTTGTGTCTCATGATCACCCGGCTGCTCCTTCACATTGCCCTCATGCAACACCTCGACATCCAGGACATTAGTGATCAACACGGCATGATGCGCGGTCATCGCCCGACCTGATTCAGTGATGATATCCGGCTGAGGCAAACCCTCTTCAGCACAGATATCACTAATCGTATGCACGATATTGTTGGCATACTCCTGCATACTGTAATTCATCGAGCAGTAACTACGCGAACGCGTGCCCTCGTAGTCCACACCCAGACCACCACCGACATCCATACAACGAATGGCCACGCCCATTTCATGTAATTCTGCATAGTATCGACAGGCCTCACGCATTCCACGATGAATATCCTGAATATTGGAGATTTGCGATCCCATATGAAAATGCAATAACTGCAAACAATCAGACATATCATGATCTTGCAATATGCCGACCATCTCCAACACCTGGCTGGTTTGCAATCCGAATTTGGATTTATCGCCGCCCGTATTTTGCCATTTGCTACTGCCTAGTGATGACAGGCGCACACGCACACCGAGACAGGGACGAATTCCCAGGTCAATAGATTCACGTATAATGTGTTCAAGCTCGGACAGCTGTTCGACGACGATAAAGACTTGCTGACCCAGGGCCTGCCCAATCAATGCCAGGCGTATATATTCGCGATCCTTATAACCATTACAAATCACCACGGCACCTGGACGCGATTGGGCCAGTACCGCCATCAACTCCGGCTTGCTTCCTGCCTCGAGTCCGACCTGCTCCAGATCTTGTGACAGGATCTCTTCAATGACGCTCTTTTGCTGATTAACCTTGATGGGATAAACAGCAGTATAACGACCTTGATAGTCATTGTCGCTCATCGCTGCATCGAAAGCGTCACATAGACTACGCACACGATGATGCAAGATATCAACAAAACGAACCAGTACCGGTAATGACAATCCAGCTCCACGGATTTCACGACTCAGGGCATGCAAATTAACCTGCGACCACGGCAATTGCGGCTCCGGACAGGCGACAACCTGACCCTGCTCATTGATATCAAAGTAACCTCCACCCCAATACTCAATGTTGTAGGTTTGCCGTGCTGTCTCACGATCCCAGTCCTGCATAGATTACCCTGCCTGAGTCAAACTGATTGTTACAAGGATTATCAGGTACAAAATGCATATTTACAATACCGTGGTTCATGCAAGCCCATGTTAATACCACGTAATCCATGAAATCATTTATTGCCTGTGGCCACAGGTATCGCTAAAATCGACGCCATTCCCACCCAGCACGAGAATGACCTCATGAGCCTGAATGAACAATGGTTTACCGAAATCGCCGCAGACACCGGCACGGCCTTTTCCCTGAAAATAAAAGACCTATTACATGAAGAACAAACCCCGTACCAGAAAATTGAAATATATGATACCGAACAATTTGGCAAGCTCATGGTCATCGACGGCTGCACCATGCTCTCCACACGCGACAACTTTCTCTATCACGAGATGATGAGCCACCCGGCGCTGTTCACACACCCGAAACCATTGAAAGTCGTCATTATCGGTGGCGGCGATTGCGGAACCTTACAGGCAGTACTACAACACCCCGAAGTCGAACAGGCATGGCAAATTGATATCGACGAACGCGTCACACGCCTGTCTGAACAATACTTCCCGGAACTTTGCACTTCCAATAATGATGAACGCGCCAACCTGCACTTCGGTGACGGCATACAATGGATCAAGGATGCCAATGAAAACAGTATCGATATCATTATCGTCGACAGCACCGACCCGATCGGGCCGGCTGAGGGATTGTTTACCGAAGCGTTTTATCGTGATTGCCTCAAGGCATTACGCCCCGATGGAATCCTGGTGCAACAAAGCGAATCGCCCTTGTTACATTTACCCCTGATCAAGGATATGCGTCACGCCATGCGCCAGGCCGGATTTACCCAAACGAGCACACTCAACTTCCCACAATGCATCTATCCATCAGGCTGGTGGAGCTGCACTATGGCAAGCCAGGAAAATACACTCAAAGAAATCCGTATCGACGACATCAACAGGCGCAACTTTGATACGCAATATTACAATCTCGATATACACAGGGCGGCAATGGCATTACCCCAGTTCATGCAATCGGCACTGGATTAAAATGACACACCTTAAATATAAATCACAATTTAGGCTAGCGGCCCCTGGACTTCTGGCTGATGACATATCGGGGAGCTATACCTCTCCTTGCCTGATTGATCTGGCCTGATGGAGTAACCGACAGCGGAGAAACCTAGCCAGATAATAAATTTTTTATATTCGCACAGACAGCCCTGACTATAACCATCACTCCATTGATTCTCTCTGGACCAACTTTTGCAAAAATACAGCTTGTCATCAGTGGCACCTACCTCCATAGCATTTATTTACCCAGAAGCAATGAACTCAAAAAACTCTAATCGCCTTCAGTCACCATTAGAATCAGCCACTCAAGTCAGCCAAGACTTCAGCAAGGCAGCCTTTGCCCGCATACACATCTCATTGGCCTGAAAAAATATTAGAGGCAATTACCAGGGCCTGTTAACCCTAATGACGCCCCCGCGACGGAGGCCATTTTTTTCGGAACAAGGCGCATTGAGCGTAGTGTACTTGCCGTACATAAGCGAAATGCAACGCGGTTCCGGGAAAAAATGGCCCCGCCCCTTCGGGCTGGGCCCCAAAACAGGCCAGGCGGCGTTAGGGTTAACAGGCCCTAGTAATGACAATACTCCGCTGCACTTTTACGCAACAAACTCAGATAACTTTCATCACTAAGTCGATGCTCCCTTGATTGATAACCCTTACGAAGATTATTCTCCTCTTCACGAACACGAGCCTTATAGTATTCACATTCTGCCTGATCGATATTTTTTCCGGATTCAGCCTGCTTCTTTTTAATTCTGAGCCCCTCATCCGCCAGGTTTTTTTGCTTCCTTTCCAGTTTAATCTCTGCCTTTTCCCGATCCAACCGTTCTAATTGCTTTTCAACAGAGGAATAGTCATCCTTCGCACGTTGATTATCGGCAACACCAGGCGCTATTTTAATTGCCTCGCTTTCACTTCCACAGGGATGATCAGCATAAACCATCTTGCCGTCCTGACTGCATTTATAGGCATCTGCTACTGAAATTAAAGAAACTGAAAATAACGCGATCAACAATATAAACTTATCCATATGAAAACACTCCTTATCTATTAACATCCTTCAAGCCGAGGGATGCCCGATCTCCATGATCTTTGCTTACTCTAGACTGTTTACAAATAATTTGTCAATGTGATTGAAATGACACAAACCACCATGGCCTGCATGGCAACAGCCGGTGCAGACATCGTTAAAAATAATATAGAAAATTCTTTTTTCAAAGCTGACATCACTGCCAGTTGATTATTTTTACATAGGCAATTATACCAGCCACTTAGCCTCTTCAGAAAATACTGATAATATCCCGAGAGCAGCGCCAATATCTGCAATTGCATCAGCATAATAAACAGATCCAGCCCCACTGCGTCAATAAACAACCCCAGGCTTGCCATTTCAGGATTTAGCAAAAACAATACAACAACCATAAAGGTCACATATCGCCAGATTTTATTTTTCCAATTCATATTTAATATTGCACCCATCCACAGGGACATGACTGTTAAAAACTAATCATCCTGTCGTAAGGGAGATAAATAAAATTAACGGCCGCCAGACCCAGCATGGTATACAGGGTGAGTTGCATCCCACGCACCCTGAGCCTCAAATTACCTATAAGAAGTCCGCGTGCATGTAATACCCTACCCAACAACAATAATATACCAAAGGCATGTATCAAGAACACATTGGCATTGTTTAATTCCAATGCAAACAAAAGCAACAAAGTGATAGGAATATATTCAACGGCATTGGACTGGGCCGCCATTGACACCTCTAGCACCTCATTCCCACCATCGCCCACGCTGATTTTATTGACGCGACGATGCTTGATCACATTGAGAGACAACCAAACTATCAAACACGCGCTCAATGAAGCATAAATAACTGATATCATATTTCACACACTTCTGAATCACAATCGCGCACCTACAGCAGGCGCGCGCCACTTAAAATATATCAACCGCTCACAACGTCAAGCTGGGCTACAGCCACCTGTTTGCCACGCACTGAAAAAAGAGCTATGCAATCAAGCCATATAACATCTAAAAAAACAAACAATGCCGACAAATGCCATCATTTTAAAACATGACAAAAATCTGCGTTAGTTATCGCTAGAATTTTCCACAAAAAATGATTTTTTACTTATATTTTCGTGGTAAAAAGTGCAGCAATAAACTTCTATTCCATACATCGCCAAATCCCTTTCTGGCATTCGATATATAAATACAGTTAATCCCTGTAACACCTGGCATATAGCTTAACTACAAACCTATATTAATGTTGGCGATAGTGCATGGCAACAACATTGCCGCAAACTTAAAGCTTAGCATATTATTATTTTGATATAACGGGTGACCACAATTCGATTGTAGCTCGAAGTGGCATTGGAGGCATGTCTTATGTGCAGTTAAATTTCACAGGTTATTATTGAAAGGACCATCACAGAAAAAAATAGCAGGCCAGGCCTGACGCCCCCCTGCTATTTTTATCAGTACTTACTATTGACTACATCGACTATATCAGTCTGATACTCCAGTCATGGACGCCTTGCTACTGACCATATTTCGTTTTTTGTATTTGTCACTAACTGCAAGTAACTGACCTTTACTTGTCACATTATTTTCGACGTACATCACATTTCCAAAGCTATCCGTTATGACTACTGCGGGCAGTTTCGCAATGCCTTTTATCGACATGAATTCTTCATTTGCAAATTGCTCGCCATTCGGACATACAACATTAAACCCTGCACTAACGTTTGTCTTGTACATGACAAAATCAGGGGCTATCTGTGAACCATTCTGATCGCCAGCAGTACCATTCAGGCTTAGCTGGTCACACGGTTCGCATTTACCTTTGTAATATACCACCATCAACTGTTTCTTTTCTTTTGCCGCATCCTGCGCCAGAGCGCCTAAATCAAGAGAATCAATCTCGGGTATATTCATCTTTTCTGCCAAAACATTATTACCCGTTAATCCAGACAGACTCACCACCATTACGACCATATACTTCATGAATGTTTTCATTACCGACCTCCAGAACTTATGTGTTTAACGTTTAAACCGATACTTTCCAGGTACATTGACCTTTCTTCCCTGCCTGCTTCACGTCCCTTATTACGGGTTATCAATCGAACTCGAGAAACTCTTCAACCTCCTCAAGACCTTTTTTTGCGCACGCTCCATCGATACTGTCCAGTTCAGACTTTCCAGGAGGCGCCCCTGACACGCCAATACCACCGACCAGTTGGCCTTGAGACTGTATGGTGACACCGCCACCTACCAATAAGGCACCCGGATTATGCTGAACTTGATTAGGTATCGTTCCTTTCTGCAAATAGGTAGCCAGATCTGCAGTGCTCTGACGAAAACTATTTGCCGTCCAGGCTTTCCGTATAGCCGTCTCCGGAGTATGCGGGCCTGCGAAGCGGTCACGATAGAACGCCAATAAGTTTCCACCCCTATCGACGACAGCAACAGCAACTGAATAGCCTCTCTTTCTACAATCCAGCATGGCATGCCATGCGGCTTTCGAAGCTACCTCAACGGTCATCTCCCTGGATACATACATTTTATCTTCATCTTCTGCTTGCGCCATGAAGGCCACAAACAAACCCACCATCACTACAACTGCTCGGTACATAAATAT